>Ga0209597_1000309_pt1 | contig 32561 bp, 33 predicted proteins | sample M_140625_MF_Meta_FD_187316 | JGI IMG/M metagenome (GOLD analysis project Ga0209597, IMG submission 187316) | Freshwater microbial communities from Lake Montjoie, Canada to study carbon cycling - M_140625_MF_MetaG (SPAdes) (version 2) | ecosystem: Environmental > Aquatic > Freshwater > Lake... | reverse complement strand
CGCCTTCAAAATGACGCACCGAATACAAGGGACATTCAGCCGCGTGAATGGCTACGGCACCAGTCGCGTCGGTCTCGGGAACAAATCCATGGGACGCTTTCCAAAGCCTCCCCGTAAGAGCGGAAAATTCCCTTGCGATTCCCTCATGCGAGAGCAAGTCCGGCCGGTTCGGCGTGATCTCCAAATCGAGCACGGTATCTACTGGAAACAGCTCGCCCAGCAGAGTGCCCACAGGGGTCGCAGGGTCCAGGATGAGTAGCCCCTCGGAGTTTTCAGCAAGACCGAGCTCATCCGCGCCACAAAGCATGCCCTCAGAATCCACCCCGCGCAGTTTTCCAACGCGAATTTCGAAGTTGCCTGGAAGCACCGCGCCGGGACGGGCGAGTGGCACCTTGTCGCCGACCTTATAGTTTTTCGCTCCGCAAACAATCTGCAACGGCGCGCCGGAACCATCGTCGACTCGGCAAACGGAAAGCCGGTCGGCGTTGGGATGCTGCTCGGATGAGAGCACCTGCGCGGCCACAACGTGAGGAATAGACGCTCCCTTGGATTCAATCCCTTCCACCTCGACGCCAGCCTTGGTAAGCAACTGCGCCAAAGCGGCGGCGTCCTGCTCAAAATCAACAATCTCCCTTAACCAATTCAGAGAAGCCTTCATAAAATAAGATGAAAATCACGCTTAAAACTGCGACAAAAACCGCTGATCACCATCGGTAAATAATCGTATATCTGGGACTTGAGACATAATCATGGCGAGCCGATCCAAGCCAAACCCGAAGGCGAACCCGGTGTAACGCTCCGGATCCAGCGCCGAATCACCCCGCCTAAGATTCACCGCTTCGAACACCGCCGGATCCACCATGCCGCATCCCGCAATCTCCAACCAGCGCCCTCCTCCCAAAGCAGCCGCCTTGATGTCCACCTCGAAACTGGGCTCCGTGAACGGGAAGAAATGCGGCCTAAAACGAAACTCCGCATCTTCACCAAACAGTTCCCGAAAGAAGAATTCCAACGTCCCTCGAAGATCACCAAGCGTGACATCTTCATCGACGTAAAGCCCCTCCATTTGAGTAAACTGGGCCAAATGGGTCGCATCCACTTCATCCCGCCGGTAGGCCGCCCCGGGAGCAATGATACGCACCGGCGGCGCCATGTGTTCCAAAGTGCGAATCTGAATACTGGAAGTGTGCGTGCGCAAAAGACGGCCATCGGGCATGTAAAACGTGTCGGCCTCGTTGCGAGCAGGATGATCGGCGGGCGTGTTAAGGGCATCGAAACAATGCCATTCCGTCTCAATGTCCGGACCGTCAGCCAGCGCGAATCCCATCCGGCGAAAGATTTGGACCGCGCGATCCATCAACTGGGTGATCGGGTGCAACGCTCCTTGCGAAAAGCTAATACTGGGCAGGGAAACATCCACGCCCTCAAAGGCACGCGTCTCTTGTGCGGCCGTCATAGCGACGTTACGCACTTCCATAGCAGCGTTCACCGACGCGCGGGTCTCATTTAACACCTTTCCGATGCGGGGTTTGTCTTCCTTGGAAAGCTCCCGCATCCGATCGGAGAATGCGGTCAATTCCCCTCCTTTTCCCAGAAGGCGCACGCGCAGCGCTTCAAGTTGGGATTCGTCTGCACAGGCGGCGATCTCTGCTAATGCTTGAGTGGCGAGGGATTGAATTTGAGCTTCCATCAGAATGTGCGGCTGAAACAAAGAAAGTGAGCCGCCAAGGATGCCCGCGTGAAATCTGGGTGCAAGCTTCTGCTGCTGCCATTAGTCGTTTACGGCTTTGGGCTGAATAAAAGGCTGGTCGCTGAAAATCAGTTAGCCCCAAATATTGCTACACGCAGGACGGGGACTGATTCTTGGAATTGTAAATTACAATTCCACGATCTATAAACTCATGATAGTGTGAATTTAGATTCATTATTAGTCTTCGGTTGTCTGTAAACTATTCTCTCCCACTAAGTTTACACTCTACTTGCCGCGATTCTTTTTATTCGTTCTCTATTCTCTTCCTCTTACAGCGACCCCAGTCTTATGAGTTTTGGATTTCAAGAATTTCTGCCGCAAGACCTTTGGGATATTCAATCCCAGTGGCCGGTGCTCGCTTCGCTAGCGATCATTGAAATCCTGCTCTCAGCGGACAACTTAATTGAGGTTTCCTCCATCGCAGCGCATCTTCCGCTGCATCAGAGACTCACGGCGATTCGACTGGGAGTTCTTGGGGCGTTTTTAGCGCGCGGGGTGATGCTCGTATTCGCCGCGCCTTATATTGCCCAATATCCAGTGATTCGATTTATTGGAGCGCTCTACCTAATTTATCTTTCCACCGCTCACTTCACAGGAAACCGAGAGCGCGAACCCCGCGGCCCAAAAGAACATTGGAGCTTCAGCAAAACTTTGCTGAGCGTTCTGTGTTTAGATTTGGCACTCAGTATCGATAATATCGTGGCAGCTGTTTCGTTAAGCAAAACACCTTGGGTGGTCTGGTCCAGCATCCTTTTCGGGTTCATTTTTATCGGTTTATTTGGCCGTTTCACCGTACATCTCATTAAGCGCTCGAAGGCTCTGCTAGAAACCGTTTATGTTTTAGTAGGGTGCCTAGGAGTCCTGCTACTCGTTGAGATCATCACCCACACGGCGAATCTTACGCACATTCAGGATGAGGAGCGTTTCTGGGCTCTGATCTCCGTCGTGGTAATCACCCTCATTTATGATGCCCAGCGCGGCATCCAGCGCGTGGTAGAACCGATACTCAAATTGTTTGTGATGCCAGTGCTCCGCTTCGTGCATTTCCCCCTGAGCTTGCTTTTCCTACCGGTGCGCAAACTGGTCGGCTTCATTGGTAAATAGCGTCGTTGTTCGACCACAATTAGTTTGCTCCCTGCCCCAGCTGAGTTCCTTCGCATGGACGGCGGCAACCCCCACGGTGCTCGAGATTCTAGTGCTCCCTTTTGTTACACAATCCGTTAACAGAATGCGCATAGGCGAACCTGCGCCAAGATGGTTTACTTCTCGATAAAAACGCAACGAAAGGGAAAGGCAAGAATGTCACTTAGCTAGGGACGTCTTTCGTGGTTTTTTTACTTCAAAAAAAAGGAGTGCCGCACCGCCATCATACTTAATAGCGCCTTAACTAAGTGCCATTCGGGACAGGCAACCTCCTTCTGCAAAAAAATGTCTCGCTAGGTCTGTTGGCGGGCGGTTTTAAACAAATTCATTGAGACCACCACGCGACGGCCGGGCGTTTCAGGAACCTCATGATTCAGGATTCCAGGAAAGAGCACCAGCAAGTCGTTGACCGGTTGCACGCTGATGTTTCCGTCGAACACAATCGGAGCGCAGTTGTCATCCGCCTCCAGATAAATGGCGCAGCTCAGTTCGGCTGGGTAATGATTATGCTTCAAGGTGTGATCGGAGGCCTCGTAGATCATTCCCCAGCAATCTTTCACAAAATAATCCATGTTGAGCGCCTCGATGTCCGCGGTGAGAAACATTTTGGAAACGAAACGCGAGACCGTCACGACCGCCTCGCACAGTGGAGCAAACTTGGGATTGCGCATGTGGCTATCCCAAGGACTTACGTAACGCGACTTTACATTTGAGACAATGGAAGTGGGATCCAGAGCGCGCAACTCGTCGATGGCTTCCCGCGCGAGCTGCAGAGCTTCCCTGCGCGGAGCAAGGCTGCAGGTGAAAACGGGCAACTGCGCGGGGACCATCGTTTGACTGACTAAAAGTTGGCCGGAGTTGGGCATATAACGGGAAGATTAGAAGGCTCAGCTAAGATAAGGCGTACCCCTGATTAAACTCAAAAAAACAAGAACCGCCAAAAATTTCAGCGGACAGGCCAGGCGGCGGAAAATTAAGTCACCCAACGCAATGTCGCTGGCGCTATGGGATTGCTAAAGGAAGTGTTGGTTTCTTGAGCGAGCGACCAATGACGCTTCAGCTCATAATACCAGCGGGCTTGGGCATCGGGATCTCCCATGAGCATGAGCTTCGGATCGCTTTCCAGTCCTTTTTGTAACTTTCGGAACACTTTGACGTCCTGACAGATAAAAGTTCTCCCCAGATGCACCAGCGGCCACCAAATGTACTTCATCCATCCAAGCGAACTGTAAAAAATGTGGTTCAGCTCCGTGGTTTTTTCGTCAATCGGCGTAAGTAGCGTCAGTGAAGCGATGAAGTCCCGTTCCCCAATCTGGATGTGTTCAAGCCGGTGGCCGGGCAGCTGAAAAGTGATCTCAGTGGAAATGGCACCGCCCAATAGCCCGTAGCCCTTGCCGCTAGCAGCAGAACTGGGTTGATGACGTTTCATCCGGAAACCGATCCCCACTGGCTCGAAATTTTTCTCCTTCAACTTCGCAGAATTTCTAGAACGCCAAAACCACGACTGATGAACAAAGGTCACGTGCGCCGGATCGATGAGCCCAATGGTTGCGTGGTCTATGTTTCCCTCCAAAAGCGACTGTTCCACGTGCAAAAATTGCTTGTGTGCAGGGATTAGAAGATCAGGCGGCGGAGACACCACCCCCAGCGGTTTCTCCGGATTCTGCGGCATGTAAACCCAAATGGTGCCGCTGACTTCTTCGCACGGATACGCAAAGACCCTGATTTTGTGAAGCTGCGCCATGGCGTCAGCCAAAGCTGGGATTTTCTGACAGACCCCTGAACAATTAAACTGCCAACCGTGGTAACAACACGCGATAGTTTCCCCGTCAAAGACCCCTTCGGACAAAGGCACGCCTCTATGTGGGCAATTATTCCGAAGTGCGAAAGGCTTTCCTGCACGGTCGCGGCCAAGTACAATTTTCTCCCCCAAGATCTTGCGTTGCAGAAGTTTGCCCTTCTTTAATTTGTTCCCGTGCAGGGCAAAATACCAAAGGTTGCGTAAAAATAAGGCTGATTCCATAGATACGCTGGATCCATCACTGTTTCTTCAACAGAACCAACGCAGTCCACTAACGCCTAAAAATCAGGGAAAGACCACCGCCGAATCTCATTCCTCGCCGGCAACTCATCTGACAGGCTAATCCAAGAAAAAGATTCTCATTATATTTACAGATTCTTTCTCGATCACCTGCCACCGCCAAAAACAAGCTTCCCCTCCACTCCCCATGCATTCCCGTCGCTCCTTTTTCCAAAGCGCTGCAGCCCTTCTGGCGACCACTGCAATCCCTCATCCCGGTTCATTTGCAGCGCAGGCAACAGCCCCTGCGCTGGATCTTTCTATTTTTACCAAACATCTCCAAGGCATTCCAGCCGACCAGCTCGGTGCCATTCTCGCCGAGCTCGGAGTGAGTGGCATCGAGGCGGCAATCCGACCCGGTGGCCACATTGAGCCCGTCGCAGTGGAAGACGAATTACCAAAATTTGTCGAAACCTTGCGGAAATATGGGGTGCGTATCACGATGCTGACCTCGGGCATTAATTCCGTGAGTGCGCAAACCCGTACCGAAGCGGTCCTGCGCACGGCCAGGACGCTGGGCATCCCAAAATATCGCCTCAACTGGTACAGCTACAACAATCAGGCTCCTATCTGGCCGCAATTGGACGAAGTGCGCCCCAAGCTCAAAGATCTCGTCGCTTTGAGCAAGGAGATCGGTATTCAGCCCTGTTACCAGAACCACTCCGGAGCGAAAATGATGGGCGCGGGGATATGGGATATGGCGCTGTTGATGCGAGATTATACGCCTGCGGAGCTCGCCTGGAGCTTTGACATTATGCACGCCACTATCGAAGGCAGCACCTCCTGGCCCACGGAAGTGATGCTGGTGAGCGACCGGATTGGGATGGCACTATTCAAAAACTTCATGTGGGAAGGAAAAGGCCACAAACCCGCGCCGTTGGGAGAAGGCGTGGTGGGCAAGCCGTACGTGGATCAGCTCAAAAAGCTGGGGTACAACGGCCCAGTCTGTTTGCACGTGGAATATTTGAAGGGAAAAGCCAGCGACCCCGCATACCTCAAATCGGCTATAGAGGCGACTAAGCGGGATATCGCTATCCTACGGGAATGGTGGGCATAAGCGGCGCGCGTTGGCTGCTTGGGCAGGAGAGAGGAGGAGCTATTGGCCGCTCCCGCCAGTCGGATCGGCGATCAAATCGTCGGACGTGAACATTTTGTGGTCTGGACCGGCGGAACGGATTTCGAATGAACCTGGAGCAACCGGGTGCACGAAGTAAGGCGTTCCCCAACGATCACGGAGACGGCCATCGGGGGCAAAGGCAGGATGATTGGCTGGCAAGGTGGCGTACTTCATCGGATTTTGGCCGCCAAGCACCTTCGCCAGGTCGCTGTCGTTGCCTATGGGGAGGGCCTCGCGACGCCCAAGTCTGCGCAGATACTGACGCAGGAGGGTATGAAGGACATCGACGTCGTGTTGAGCGGGAAAGCGGTCCGAGTTCAGCTCGGGAGCGAGAGGCGAGACGTCCTCTTGGGGCGCATCGGCTGGATCGTCTTGGGCGACTTTAGGCTTGAAGGAGGGCGCGCTTGACGGCGCGTTTTGGGCCGCATTGAGTGGCTGGGCTGCGAGAGAATCGACATGAGGCGCAGGCGAAGACGGCACGCCAGTGCGAGGGGACGCAAAGAGTAACCACACTAACGCGGCACCCAAGCCAAGCGCGGTGGCGACTAAGGCAAGACGAAGGGGCAGTTTCATTTTAGAGAATTAGAATTCTCAACCAACCCTCGCGATTTCACGAAGCCCAAAACTCCTCCCACACTAGAGGAGGAATCCTAAAGGAGAGGAAGGGCTGTTGGCGGCGTAGAACGTGCCAATATTTGGCAGAAGCAACTTCAAATCGGAACGGGAAACCCCAAGCCAAAGAGCCATTTCAGCAAAATAACTGTCGACGGCGATTTGCGGGATAATTCTCCCGCGCCCGACATCCAAAGTGCCCCCTACAGCAAGACTTGGATAATTACCGTAGACCTTGCGGCCCTTAACAGCACCGCCAACTACAAAATGGTTGCCGCCCCAAGCATGATCGGTTCCCGAGGAATCCGTGGTAAGGGTACGAGCGAAGTCGGACGCTGTGAAAAGGGTGACGTTATTAAACATACCCAGCGCAGTGAGACTATCGACGAAGGCTTTAATGGCGGCATCGACCTCTGGAATCATGCGCGCTTGGCTGCTGATGAGGTTATCGTGATGATCCCAACCGCCGTACTCGATGAAAAACGTCTGCCGGTTGTGACCCAACGTGCCCCGACCGGCGATTGTCTTGGCGACGCGCATCAACTGCCTGGCTAGATTGGTATTGGGATAAGCAGCCTCATTCGGAAGCGTCTGAGCGGTAGCGGTATTGAATAAGGCGAAAGCCTCCATCGCTTTGCCCTTGCTGTGATTGAAACCTTGGGCGATCAGGTTTTGATAATTGAGGGCAAGTTGTGAATCAACCGCCTTGGTCCGCAGCGTCACCGGACTAGTCGCGTTGGTGCTTGCCGAGTTATAGCCGTCCAAGGCCACTGCGCCGCCTGTATTTACAGTGTACGCAAAAGCATTCGTCCCAGACTGCCAAATATTTTGGCCAGAAAGAGAAACGTTCATGGAAACTTTATTCTGAGAATTCATTCCCGCCAACAGGTCTGCCGCTTTTCCCGCCCATCCTTTCGAAGACCGAGCGTTCGGAGTGCCGGTTTGCCACTGTTCCTGCTGATCCGAGTGAGAATAAAGTCCCAGAGGCAAATGCCTTGCAGTCCCGTTATATTGAACCTTCGTGAGGGGTTCAGTGAGGGTGCCCACATTGGTGACAAACGCAGCTTGGCCCGCTTCAAACAAGGATTGCACATTGGCAAATCCAGGATGCACTCCCAACTGCATCCCCGACAAACCTATCGGCGAAATTGGCAGCAAGTTCGCCTGAGGCAGCGCGACCGCACCCCGAGCGACAGCGTACTCGGCGTACTCAGATTTTCCGCGGGGCACCAACACGTTGTACGTATCCATCCCCCCACCCATAAAAAGGCAGACTAGGGCTTTGTAATCCTGGGTTCCTGAGGTGGCGGCAGCAGCGTCACCTGCGAGTTTTAAATTCAGAAGGGTGCTGAGAATCGGGAGCGAACTGATCGCAGCACAGTTCACCTGACCGAGGAAACGACGGCGGGAAATATCCTGAGGCATCATACGGCGGGAATGGTGGTTTTCGAGGGGATTTTTGGGGATGGAGAAAGTTCCAGGGGATGACTGAGCGCTAGAATTAGCGAAGCACCGCGTAATCTGGGGAGGCTATGATGAGGTAGATGGCCATCCGGATGCGTTCGTCTTGCCAGCGGGCAAGCGTGGTGGGTATCCCCTGAACGGCTTCCCTAATGAGTTGGTGTTGCGCATTGGGGAGGCTGCCGCCCATGAGAAGGAGGTCGAGCCTGCGGAGCAAGGCGGGCACATCGGCAGCCAAGGCGAGTTCAGCATTCAATTGGGGCATCACCAAGTCGGCTGGATCCTTGGGATTGGAACGGTTAAACCCGTACTGCAGCGCTCGAAGGTGGTAATTGGGAATGAAGAGGGCCGTCACATCATTTAGGATCTGAAACTCGGGGGCGACAAGGCCCGCGTTTCCAATGGGCCCCTCAGGCACGTAGCCCGGCTTGAAGAAGTTGAACACACTGGGTGCAGACATCGGCTGCTGAAAGTGGATGTCAGCGAGGTTAGATAGCGGAAAGTTCTGACTCGACGAAACCGCGCCCAGAGCGTGCGCCAAGTTGACGGAGCGCAGATACGGCTCCTTCATTTTGCCGAAGCTGCTGTTCGCTATCATTTTGGGATCACGCGCCTCAGGATCCAGCAGAATAGCCTTCACAACCGCCTTCAAATCGCCACGCACCTTGCTTCCGTTATCCACGAACTTTTCCGCCACGCGCTTGACGTACTGAGGCGAAGGATTCGAAGTCACGAGCTTTTGAATGAGCTGCTTGCAGAAGAAAGGCGCGGTGTTGGGATGTTGAACCAGCGCATCAATCGCAGCGTTATAATCCGCCAACCCCGCCGTCCCCAAATCAGGTTTGCTTGCCGCACGCGCTGGGAGCGTAATCCCGTTGGATGCGGGGCCGGAGATGATCACCTTCGCATCCAAATCATGGTAGGCGTCCCACATGCGCATCGGCTCCGTGTAATTTTCCGGCGCTGAGTAGAAGCTGGTCGCCTTGGGGCCTGAGAAGCTAAACCCCGTCATGACGCGGGCCATCGCACCCACCGTTTTGTTATCGTAAGTCGGAATGGGCTGCCCTGCGGCATCGAGCGTCCGGGTTCCATCTGCATTGAGCTGCCAAAGTCCTATGGAGAACAACTGCATGATCTCACGCGCGAAATTCTCGTCTGCAAAGGTTCCCGCCGAGGTTGATGTGGCGGGTCTACCCTTCGCGTTTTGCAGGTGGCTTAAGTAAGTCCCCATGCATGGGTGAGTTCCTACTGAGTAAAGTAAATCCCGGTAGTTCCCAAAAGCTCCTTTGAGCAACACATCATAGTAATTCGCCATGGCCACGGGCCGAGCGGCTAGGGGCGCAAATTGATCAGAGATCACAAAGATTTCACTCAGAGCAAACCCTACCCGCTGCCGTAAAGAGTCAGCGGTCTGTGAGCGGTTCATCACCTGATTCCACCACGCGGTGGCTTTGTGGGCACTGGCAACCGCGGTTCCAAGCGACACCAAATATGGCTGGAGAGTCCCCACTGGGCGCGTCATCTGTTCAACAATCCATCCCTCAAAACCCGACGCACTCACCGAGTCTACATTCGTCAAATCCCCATCCGGCCCGAAAGCCGCCTGATTCAGAAAGCGAACCGCAGCCTTCCTTCCTGGCTTGCCCGACGCAGGAACCAAGTTGAGCGTCACGCTCGAAGTTGTGGTCGACACTTTGCCCCACGCAACACTGCTCACCAGCATGGAGACCGAGATCGTCTTGGGAGAAGGGTTGCCAGCCGCGTTTAATGTCGAGGATGTAACCGTAGAGGATGGGAAAAACTCCAACCACGCCTCCCGCTTGCCATCTGGAATAATGACAAAATTACTTGATAGGATCGGGTTGGATGCGCTTACGGACCCTGCTAGGAGCAGTCCTCCTGAGGCGGTGCCCGCCGAAACCGTGTAGTCAACATTGCGCACGGCGGAGCCACTGAGCGTGAAATTGACGAGGACGGTGCCCCGAGTGTTTTCCCGGCGAAACGCGACTACGCCAGCGTCGGGCCAGTCCGAGCGCATGTCGCCATCCACGAGGATCATGGAAACGGGGTCTTGAGCTGAGATTGTAACAGGCGGCAACACCGAGGGCGTTACATTCGAAATCACGGTTCCCGCTACAAGCACGCTTGCTGCCCGAAGCGAGGAGGCAAGCGGCGCTGTAAACCACGCGAATAACACCGAAGACAACGCCAGAATTGGAGCAGCACAGGAGAAAAGAGAACCACGTCTAACAAGACCAGAAGAAGAGAGAATGGGGGAATTTCTCATAAGACCAAGAGCGGGGGTTAATTTTGTAGGGCTCGAAGAACCGAGGAATCGGTTAAGTGAACCGCGACTCCTCGGTAGTAATTTACAGCAAGACTGGTACTGAGTAAAGAAAGGTTTTGCGCGTTGGTGCACTCAACCCCACGCAACCGAACCATCTCCGCTGCTGTCCTCGCCTTTAAGCTCTCAAAGACCCCTGCAGCCGCCGTTGCAGAGGTGCTTGACGCGAATTTGAATCTATTCATTCGTCTTAGAATGTTTCGAAAAAAAATCCGACTCATGAAATGGTCTTCCTTGCACAGGCGGGCAAGTGACGTAGTGTGATTGGCGGCATGTAATATATTGGCAGTATGCTGAATCTGTCCTAGCGCTCACTCCAGATCTGCTGGATCTGTGATGGTCTAGACTCAAACCTCTTTTCTCAACCTCCCCTTCTGATGTCTTCTCCCAACCAATCCCACCCCATCAGCTCTCCTGCAGCCACGATTTCCGGCAAACCCATCCCCCCTCACTCCCCTCACCCGAAACACTCGGGTACACGCTCCCCAGAAAGCTCCCCATTTTATTTATTCGTCGAAACCGTCCGCGCAAACCCAGGCAGAATTCTCGCTCTTGCCCTTTTTCTCTTAGTGGTCGCCGTCTTCGGCCGCGCCAGCCAGTACGGCTTCCTGAGCTTTGACGACAACCAGTACATTTTGGACATCCCCGCCGTGCGCGAGGGATTGAGCCTCTCTAGCATTTGGTGGGCGGTTTCCCACAGCCATGTCGGTCAATGGCATCCGCTCACCAGCTGGTCCTTTATTTTCGACTCCACCTTCGCCGGACTTCCAGCACAACTCACTGGCAATAAACCACTTGACGCCGCAGGCTGGTTTCACCTTCATAACGTCCTACTACACGCCCTCGCCGCAGCGCTACTCTTCCTCGCTCTGCGCAAGTTAACCGGCTCAGTCTGGAGAAGCCTCTTCGCTGCAGCACTTTTTGCTGTACATCCACTGCGAGCCGAATCCGTGGCTTGGGTGACGGAACGCAAGGACGTGCTGAGCGGCGTATTCCTGATGGCAACCCTCTGGGCGTACGGATTTTACGTGAAGAAAACGAGCTCAACGCAGCGCTATATTCTTCTGTGTGTGCTCTTCGCATTGGGGCTTTTGTCTAAACCGATGTTGGTGACGCTTCCCTTCGTTTTCCTGATGCTCGATGTCTGGCCACTGAATCGTCTCAGCTTGGAACCCAACGAACCAGGCGACTGGAGATCGGTGATAAAGCGTTCCATTCCATTTATTACCGAGAAGATTCCGTTGTTTATTATGGCATTCGCCTCGGCAGTGGGCGCGGTCTACGCGGTGGGAAAACCATTCCGCCCCATCCCTATTCTCCCAACGCTTACCCGTTTGGAGTACGTTCCAGTTTCTTACACGCTCTACATCCGCCAGTTCCTACTGCCCTTCGACCTTTCTGCGCACTACCCCTTCGTTGTAGATGGCCCGCCATCAGGGAAAATCATTTTTTCGATAGGCGTTCTGGCCGCCCTCAGCGCGGTGGCCTGGGTGTGGAGAAAGAAGCATCCTTCGTTCATGTTGGGCTGGTTATGGTTTTTGGGCACATTGCTTCCAGTAATTGGATTAGTGCCCGGAGGTATTCAAATCGTCGCAGACCGTTACACCTATTTACCGCAAATAGGGCTCGGCGTTGCTGTAGCGTGGATTCTCGGCTCTTGGGCAAGCAATCCTGCGCGGGTCAAAATTGCCGCATTAGGAGCAAGCGTGTTCATCGCATTCCTCTCTGTGCTGGCGTGGAACCAGACCGGAACGTGGAAAGACGACGAATCCCTTTGGACGCACGCGCTGAAGGCGACAAAAGACAACGATTATGCGGATGAAAAACTCGCCTCCGCCTACCAGGCTAGAGCTTTGCGTGAATCCCCGGAGAAAGCAGCGGAACTTCGTAAAGATGCAGAGCGCCTGTTTCGTGAAGCCGTGCGACTCAACCCGCATTTGGTCGGTTCGCTCAACAATCTGAGCGTACTGCTGCGTAGCAAAGGCGAATTACCCGAGGCAATCGAGCTCCAGCAACGGGCCGTCAACGAGCATCCCACTTGGGGACTCATGCACCGCAATCTAGCGAGTGTTCTTACTCAAAACCGCAACTACAAAGAAGCGGCGGTCAGTTTCGAGAAGGCGCTGGAACTGGATCCCAACGATGTGGAGTCGCACTACAATCTCGGGCTTATCTTAAGCGAAACTCAACCGGATCCCGCAAACCTTCAAAAGGCGCTGGATCACTTCGTACGGGCCATCCAACTGCAACCACGCTTCGCCGAAGCGCATTTCAGCATTGGTAACGTGCTGTATCGTGCCGGCAAAGTAGACGATGCCATCGTTTATTTCCGCAACGCCGTCGCCTGCGATCCACGCCATGCGAGGGCTTGCAACAATCTAGCGAGTTTGTTGGGAACCAAGGGCGAGAAAGAGGAGCCCATCAAGTTGTACCAGCAGGCCATCAATATCGATCCAAACTACATCGAGGCCTACCGCAACCTAGCCGAGGCTCTTCTGCGCAATGGAAACGCCCCCGACGCCACCAACGTCTGGCGCGCCGCGTTGCAGAAAAACCCCAATGACCTCCCAAGCATGTACCGTCTGGCTTGGATCCTCGCGACACACCCAGATGCCTCGGTGCGTAAAGTTCTTGAGCCTATTGACCTTGCCAAAAAAGGCGTGGAAATGACCCAAAGCAAAGAGCCGGCCTTCCTCGACGCCTTGGCGGCGGCGCTGGCACAGGTGGAGCGATATCCGGAAGCCATCCAACTCGTGGAGCAGGCCCTCACGGCGCTCCCCGGAGGCGGGAATCCGCAGCAAAGCGACGCCTTGAAGAGTCGTTTGGAATTGTACAAAAAAGGTCAGCCTTATCGCGAAGCGCTCCCCAACGCAGCACCAAACACAGGCTCCTAGGCCCTCAGCAGCCCTGTTCTCAGTCTCATGCGCGTACTTATCACCGGTATCTGCGGTTTTGCAGGTGCCGCCATAGCACGCACGCTTCTAGAACATCGCGACGGCCTCCAAATCATCGGCATCGACAACCTCTCCAGACGTGGGGCGCAGACCAACCTCGAACCCCTACGCGCATTGGGGTGCGAAGTGCTAATTGAGGATCTAAGGGATCCAACGGTTCTGGAACTTCAGCCAAAAGCAGACTGGCTCATCGACGCGGCAGCAGACCCCTCGGTGCTCGCTGGGCTTTCGGGCAGCTCCCCGGCCACAGAGTTACTGCGAAACAACCTCTTTAGCACGGTTCCGATGCTTGAGTTTTGCCGAAAACACAGTGCCGCCTTCACTCTGCTGTCCACAAGCCGAGTTTACAGTATCAAAGCGCTGCTAGAGATCCCCCTCACCTTGCACGAAACCGCACTGCAACCCGCTGCCGGCTCGCCGTTTAAGGCGGGAATTACCGAATCTTTCTCCTGCCGGCCGCCACTATCACTTTACGGCGCATCCAAATTTTGCGCCGAAACCCTCGCGTTAGAATACGGGAGCGCGTTTGACTTTCCCGTGTGGATAAACCGCTGTGGCGTGTTAGCTGGTGCCGGACAATTCGGGAAGGCGGACCAAGGAATCTTTTCCTTTTGGATCCATCGATGGGCAGCAAAACGCCCCCTCAAATATATCGGGTTCCGCGGATTAGGCCACCAAGTGCGGGACTGCCTGCACCCCGCCGATCTCGTCCCTTTGCTGCGACAACAATTCGAAGCCGGCTTGGCAGCGGACAAACCAAAAATCGTCAACCTCTCCGGGGGGATAGAAAGCGCGACCTCCCTGCGCCAACTCAGCGACTGGTGCGCCTCTCGACTCGGGCCGCACGTCGTGGCAACAGACGGTGAAAATCGCCCATTCGACCTGCCATGGATGGTCTTGGACTCTCGCCTCGCCCAGTCCGAATGGAGTTGGTGCCCAAAGAGACCGGTCACAGCCATTTTTGAAGAAATCGCCACTCACGCCGAAACGCATCCCGGTTGGTTGGACTTGTGTGGAGCCTGATTCACACCGATAGTCCCCACTACTCCCATTGGATTCCGAGTTTTAACGAGACCACCCCTCTCTGTGAACGCCCAGTCGCTTTCCCTGCTTTCCATAGTCATACCCGCTCGCAACGAGGAAGGCGCGATCCCCTCGACGCTGCGCCATCTGCACTTGGAGCTTTCATTGCGTAAAATTCCCCACGAAATCATCGTCGTGGACGACGGCTCCACCGACACGACTTGGGGAGTGCTTCAAGCCGCGGCCAGCGAAATTCCGGAAGTGCGCCCCGTTCAAAACACGGGACAAAACGGGTTCGGCCGCGCCATTCAGTTTGGTCTCGACTGCATGAAAGGCGATGCCGTGGTGATTATGATGGCCGATGAATCCGACGATTGTCGCGACGTCGTACGGTACTGGGACGCGCTTAATGAGGGATATGACTGCGTGTTTGGTAGCCGGTTTATGCGCGGTGGGGGCGTAATTGATTACCCACCCATAAAGCTGTTTCTGAACCGAATCTTTAACCTCTTTATTCGGCTTCTTTTTGGGATCAAACTCAACGACACCACCAACGCCTTTAAGGCGTACCGCCGCTCAGTCATCACTGGGATTCAACCCATTCTTTCACAACACTTTAATTTAACTGTCGAGCTGCCTCTCAAGGCCATTGTCCGCGGGTACAGCTGGAAGGTTATTCCCATCACATGGCGTAACCGCCGGTTCGGAGTCGCCAAACTTAAAATCGCGGAAATGGGGAGCCGCTACCTGTTCATCTGCTTGTACGTGTGGCTGGAGAAAACGCTTTCGCGCGGCGATTATAAGAAATCCGCCCCCAACACGCCCCTCGCACTGCCTGAAGCAGAGACCGCGTCCTCCGCTAAAACACCCTAATTTGATTCATGTCCAATAAGCGCGTCCTCATTACTGGCTCCTCTGGGCTTATCGGTTCAGAGATTTGTCTCTACTTTCACCAGCAAGGTTTTGAACTGCACGGCATCGACAACAACCAGCGCGCCGTCTTTTTCGGCCCCCAAGGGGATACCACGTGGAACCAAAACCGGATCCAAGCGCTTATCCCCAAGTTCACGATCCACACTCTGGACATTCGCGATAAGAACGCCGTGCTCCAGTGCGTGGATACTCTGCGCCCAGCGGCCATTATCCACACAGCCGCACAGCCTTCCCACGATCTTGCGGCTTCTATTCCCTTCGACGATTTCGAAACCAACGCCAACGGTACCCTTCATTTACTCGAAGCCGCGCGCCGCTTTTGTCCGGAATCCCCGTTCATCCACTTCTCGACTAATAAAGTCTATGGAGATCGCCCCAACTTTATTTCATTAAACGAATTAGACACACGCTGGGACTTCGCGGATCCCACCTATGCTCACGGTATTTCCGAGGAGTTCTCCATCGACCAATCCAAACACTCCCTATTCGGCGCCTCGAAACTCGCCTCCGATATTCTAGTCCAAGAATACGGACGCTATTTTAATATGCCCACCTGCTGCCTGCGCGGAGGCTGCCTCACAGGGCCAAACCACTCCGGCGTCCAACTGCACGGCTTCCTGAGCTATCTAGTACGCTGCAATCTCGAACGCCGCCACTACACGGTCTTCGGCTACAAGGGAAAACAAGTGCGGGACAATATCCACAGCACCGATGTCGCCAGTTTTGTTTGGGAATTTTTTCAAGCGCCCCGCGTCGCTGAAGTGTATAATCTAGGGGGCGGGAAGACAAATTCCTGCTCGATACTCGAAGCTTTTCAAAAAGTGGAGGCCATCTCGGGAATCCCCCAAGTTTATAGTTATGAAGATGCAGCACGCATAGGGGACCACATTTGTTACTACAGCGACTTACGCAAAATACAGACACATTATCCTCGTTGGAATCTCAGTGTTTCCTTGGATCGTTGTCTGAGTGAAATGGTGGAAAGCTGGCATCACAGATTATCTTCGTGATCTTCATCAAGGGCAGGCGAGCCTGCGAACTTGACCCCTCGGGAAGCTAGGCATTATCTTACAAAACTTAACGGAGGCACTCATCTTGGAACTTAAAGACATCAAGGAGCTAATCACGCTCATCCGCAGAAACGACCTCTCAGAGTTTTCTCTGGAGCAGGAAGGCTTCAAAATCACCCTCAAACGTGGTGGAGAATTTCAACCATTCACCCAAAACGCTTCGCAGCCCCAGTTTCAACAGGTTCCAACTTACGCGCTGCCTGGGGGCTCAGCGCCCACCTCCCCAGCGCCGATTGCCGCTGAACCAGATCCTTCGCGGGATATCACCTCCCCCATGGTCGGCACTTTCTATTCCGCTGCCTCCCCAGAATCTCCCTCCTTTGTCTCCGTCGGACAAACCATCACCACTGACACTGTCATCTGCATCATCGAGGCCATGAAGGTCATGAATGAAATCAAGGCGGAGGTCTCGGGGGTCGTCGTCGAAATTCTGGCTGAAAACGGTAAGCCCGTACAATACGGCCAGCCTTTGTTTCGGCTGCGCTAACCTCTCACGAGCTGTGCCGTGGCTTACAAAGCGCGGCCCAGCATTCGTTCCAGTTTCGCGTTCCCGCAGGAAACCCCTCCCCTTAGGCTTCGCTCTTTCCCGCAGATCCACGCTTTTTCCGCCATGTTTAACAAAGTCTTGATCGCCAACCGCGGCGAAATTGCCCTCCGAGTCATCCGCGCCTGTAAGGAATTGGGGATCAAAACGCTAGCCGTCTATTCGGAGGCCGACGTCGACTCGCTTCACGTCCAACTTGCCGACCAAGCCGTATGTATCGGCCCAGCCCTTGCCAGCCAGTCCTATCTTAAAATCGACCGCATTATTTCGGCCGCGGAAATCGGCAATGTCGATGCCATCCATCCAGGCTACGGTTTTCTCGCTGAAAACGCGCACTTCGCAGAAGTCTGCAACAGCTGCAACATTAAGTTTATCGGGCCGCCCCCCTCTGCCATCCGGGCCATGGGCGACAAGAACATTGCCCGCGCCAACGCCCGCGCGGCCGGCGTGCCAGTCACCCCGGGTTCCGAGGGACTCGTAGAATCTGAACAGGACGCTTTACGTATCGCCCGCGAAATCGGCTTCCCCGTGATGATCAAGGCGGTCGCCGGCGGAGGAGGGAGGGGAATGCGTCCCGCCCACAACGATGGTTCATTGGTCGCTGGGTACCATAGCGCTAGGATGGAAGCGGAAAAATGCTTCGGCAACTCAGGGGTTTACATCGAAAAGCTGATCGAAAACCCCCATCACATCGAATTTCAAATCATGGCCGACTGCCACGGAAACGTCGTCCATATCGGGGAACGCGATTGCTCCATGCAACGACGTAACCAGAAGATTATTGAAGAATGCCCCAGCCCGCTGATGACCGAGGAACTGCGCGCCAAAATGGGCGCCGCTTCAGTGAATCTCGCAAAATCAGTGGGTTACGAAGGAGCGGGCACCATCGAATACCTCGTCGACGATCATGGAAACTTCTTCTTCATGGAGATGAACACCCGCATTCAGGTCGAACATTGCATCACAGAGGAGGCCTACGGCATCGACCTCGTGAAGGAGCAGATCAAAGTCGCTGCGGGCGAACCTCTTTCTCATTACGTCAGAGACGCCAAGCGCCGGTATCACGCCATCGAATGCCGGGTCAACGCAGAGGATCCCGCCCACGGCTTTGCTCCCAGCCCGGGCAAAATCAATCTTTACTACGCCCCAGGCGGGCGCGGAGTACGCATCGACTCCCACGCCTATACGGGTTACACGGTGCCTCCACATTATGATTCGATGATTGCAAAGGTCATCGCGATGGGAACTTCCCGCGAAAACGCCATTGCTCGGATGCGTCGGGCCTTAGGCGAGTATATCATTCAGGGAATCAAGACAACCATCCCCTTTCAACAGGCCATCATGCACGACCCGGACTTCGTCAGGGGCCAGTACGACACGGGGTTTGTCTCCAAGTTGATTGACGCCCGCGGGACTGAGTTCGGGAAAAAAAGCGTGTAAAGGTCGCGGCGAATAAGCGACGCACCTTCTTGGGTGGATCATGCGCAGAGGCGGCATGAAACTGGCAACAGGTCATCACTTTCACATCGCATTGGGATAGTTTCAAGTAGTTGAAAAAAGGGGAGTAAACGCACACAAAGTTAAAGTTGGCGCTCTAAGAGGGCGAATGTGTTTCACTTTGCTTAAAAAACGCTTGGCATCTGACAAAGTTTGGTTACATTTCCTGAACTTCGGCGAAGTTGCGGGTGTAGCTCAGTTGGTAGAGCACTTCCTTGCCAAGGAAGATGTCGCGCGTTCGAGTCGCGTCACCCGCTCCACTCGTTTAGGAATGTAGTTCAAGGCTTGCGGGAAATGGCGGCTCTGACACAACGGATCGAGTACACACGTGAACACGTGTTCTATGCGTTCCATCCGTTCCCGCCCACCAACCGAGGGCCCACTCAAGGGGAGATCATCGTTTTGGTGAAAACCAGTTCGCTCCCAATCCACTGAGGTGCTAATCATCACTCATGACAGTGATCGAGTCCATTCTGCGAGGCCTCAACGAACTGCCGAACCCAATGCTTGTTGATGTAGCCCGTTACGTTCACTCCTTGAATCCAAAATCCAAGGAGCGTCGTCTTGCCGCCCTTCATGCCACAGCAGGTTGCCTGGATGCTGAAGAGGGCGAAGCTTTCGAACAGGCTGTCAAAGCAGAAGCTGACCGAGATCATGGCAATCTCCAGTAGCGGGTCGCTGCTAGATTGCCGCGGCGCGGTTTGCCGGTTGTTCCCAGCTTCAACTTGGAATACACTGAAAAGGATGAGTGATGTGACGCAGACCTTGTGGGCCGAAATTCAATCCTCGCCAGAACCGGTGCAGAGGGAGTTGCTGGACTTTCTGCTCTTCGTCAAAAGCCGTCAGGTGCTCCACAAATCTGGAGTTGAGAAGACAGAAGGGGTCTGTGGCGGGGATCCGTGCATCGCGAGCACCCGCATTCCGGTGTGGTCACTGGAGCAGGCCCGGAGGTTGGGGCTTTCAGACGAGGCTATCCTGAGGAACTACCCTTCACTGAGGCAACAGGACTTGGCAGCCGCCTGGGAATATGTCCTCTCCCACCGCTCGGAGATTGAGCAGGCAATCCTTCAAAACGAGGAGGCCTAGGTTCGTGCGGCTCAAGTTTTACTCCAACGAAAACTTTCATCTGGGAGCCGTCGCGCAGCTCCGTTCACTGGGTTACGGTGTGCTCACCTCTCTGGAAGCCGGCAGGGCGAATCAGCGGATTCCCGACGAACAAGTCCTCGAATTTGCCCGGCAAGAATCGCGGGCCGTCCTGACATTCAACCGTCTGCACTTTGTTCGCTTACAAAAACAATCAGCGATTCATCACGGCATTCTTGTTTGTTCTGAGGATCCAAACTTTGAAGCGCTGGCCCTGCGGATCCACCTCGCCGTGCAATCCCTCTCATCGCTGGAGGGGCAGTTGATCCGGATCAATCGGCCGTGAAGACTTGAACGGCACCGATCCGATCTCAAATCCGAACGTGCCGACACCGGTCAAATGGTGTAGGCTGGCGATTTCCCCTACAATTGTAGTTGTTATTCCATCACATCTGTAGTGATATTGGGAGCATCTCATGCCTCCGCTACCCAATATTTCCGAATCCGAGTGGACCCTGATGGAAGCTCTATGGGACTCTTCTCCTCAGACCGCATCCGAGCTAACCAAAACCCTCCGCCCGACGATGAACTGGGCTGAAAACACCGTGCGAACCCTTCTGACGCGTCTACTGGGCAAGGGCGCGGTCAAGACGGGTGAGAACGCGTCCGGCACGCGCACCTTTGAGCCCGCTGTGAAACGCGAGGTCTGCGTCCGAGCTGAGGGTGAGTCCTTCATGCAGCGCATTTTTGGCGGCGCGGCCAAACCGCTGCTCGTCCACTTTGCGCAGAACAGCAAGCTGACTGCAGCGGAGGTTCGGGAGTTGAAGAGGATCCTCGATCGATCTTTGAAACCCTGACCTGCCATGCACTTTCTCACGCTCTTCGTGGACTTGCTTTTTGCCGCCAGCGCTCGTGCCTCATTGCTAACGGCAGTGGTGTTCATCATTCAGTCCCTGCTGCGATACCACGTGCCGGCGCGCTGGCGGTATGCAATGTGGACCCCAGTCCTGATGGTGTTGCTGGTGCCGAGTTTTCCCGAGAGCAAGTGGAGTGTTCATTCCATCATCCGATTATTGCAGGCTCCTCTGGCTGTGTCCGTGACCATTGAACCATCGCGCGTTTTGGGCGTAAACGCGGTGGGTGTCGCAGACTTTCGGATGGCCGTCTTCAGTTCATGGCAGCAGATGATTCCCTTGGCGTGGCTCATCGGTTCCGCAGGGATTGCGCTGTTTCACTTCGGAGCGTTCGTACAGACGCTACGGCGTTTCAAACGCAGCCAGGGCCCGGCAAGTGATGCGTTGCTAAACGAAGTCGCCGCATTGGCACGCGATGTCGGTCTTCGCCGGTCTCCGCGCGTATGCATGGCCAGAAAGATCCGCACGCCCGCCGTCACAGGGTTGCTTCATCCCATGCTCCTTCTTCCGGTCAACATCCAAGAGATACTCTCTGTCAGGGAGTTGCAGTTCGTGCTCAGGCATGAGCTCACCCACATCAAGCGCGGTGATCTTCCGCTTAACGCATTGCTTTGCGTGCTGTTGTCCCTGCATTGGTTCAACCCAGTGCTCTGGTTTGCCTTCTTCAAAGCGCGACTGGACCGCGAGTCAGCCTGCGACGACGAAGTGCTCCAACACGAACCGCAGCCGAGGCGTGTCGCCTACGGACACACTCTGTTGAAGGTGGAGAGCGCCTTCGGTTATGACGAACTCCGTCTCGGCTTCGTAGGCATCTTCCAGCGCGGAATAGGCCTCAGTTCACGCATTCAATCCATCGCAACGCAACCAACCCAGCATCCAGCCATGAAAGCCACGCTCAGCATCAGCATCGCGTTCCTCACCTTCCTCGGCATTACCAAGGCCTCCCCGACGGACCACAACGCCCCACAAGTGCTGACTGAAGCGAAGTTCATCGAATTCAGTGAGGAAGCCAAGGCATTGCTGACGCCGTTCGATACCACTGCGGTTTCATCAAACGTCATAGGAATGCTCAATGATGTCCAATTCAGCGCATTCTTTAAGAAAGTCGAAGGAGCCAAAGGGGTGGACGTGCTAGCGGTGCCACGGGTGACCAATCGATCCGGCCAAGAGGGCAAGATCGAAATCGGTCGCGAGTTCGCTTACATGGATGCTGACGGCAAGGCCTCCACGAAGCACCTCGGATCCAAGCTTACGCTGCTCCCCAAAGTAACTGGAGAGGATCGGATAGATTTGTATATCGCACCGCAGATCACTGAATTTGAGGGCTTTCTGAATCATGCCAACGGGGTTAAGCAACCCATTTTCAGGGAGCGAAAATTGACTGCGAACGTCAGTATCACCTCCGGGCAAACCGTCGTCCTCGGATTTCCTGCCCACTCCGCGAAGCAAACCACCGAAGAACGCTCGGCAGGGGGCATCACCAAAAAGACGGAAAACGTCACAAGGCACACGGTGGTTTTCGTCACGGCGCATCTCGTCGATTCCGCCACCGGCAAACCGGTTGCTCCCAAACAACAAAATTAAAAGAACAGGGAGCGGAAGTGTCTGTCCCCTGCGCTCATGGCTGTGACAAAAGCCTACCTTTGAGCAAAGCGAAATTCAGAACTTCTGATACTTACGGATTTGAAAGTTGCCTGCCGAGTGAGGGGACAGGGACAGACACGAATGGCACTTAGTTAAGGCACTCTTTTTTAGCGATCGCGGTACGGCAATCCTTTATGCTCAAGTAAAAATTCCACGAAAGACGACCTTAACGAAGCGCCATTCGGGACAGACACTTTCCCCCAGAGAATTCGCGCAGTGGTTGTGAACTTTAACGCTGGCATTAGCGTTCTTGCGCAAGCGTCGACCGGTCCGTAAGGTGACAGGGTGCCGAGGATTTTTGAGAAAGACGGTTACCTTTTCTTTTTCTATAGCAACGACCATACACCCATTCACGTCCATGTACGAAAGGGTGATGGGGAAGCGGTCTTTGTGATAGAAGATGGTGTTTTTCTTCGGGAATCGGAGGGGCTGAAAGTCGCAGAATTAACTCGTGCAGAATCGATTGCAGAGGAGAACAAGGAGCTTATCTTACAAAAGTGGCATGACTACTTTAACCGCGCATAAAAGAACAGCCCGCTACGAAAACGGCTTTGTATTCGTGGACATCGACGGCGTAGTCGAAATCAAGTTTGGGGTCGCGTCCAACCGCCGCCTCTCAAAGGGAAGCGAGGCTCAGTTGAAAAACATTGAGGTTTCTCCCTTCGGTTTGCACTGGCCGGATTTGGACGAGGACCTCTCTTTTAAGGGGCTGATGGACGGAAATTGCGGGTGAGGAAAGCCACTCGGAAGGGTTGGTCCGCTTGCCCGAAACGAGCAAGCGAACGACGCGCTAGAAAAGGTGCTGATTGAAACGGGAAGTTGGATGGCACCGATAAAGGATACTCCCCAATTAATTGCTACGCGGAACCCGGATGGGCAGTTGAACGGAAGTGTCTGTCCCCTGCGCTCAAATGTATGTAAAATTTGAGCAGTAAATGGCTCGAAAATGTGGTCACAGTTATGTCACCACTGCCTACAATTCCCTCGCCTCTTGTCCCCCCCGCTTGAATCGCCACGGCTTGCGTGCTACGGTGTAAGCCGTGGACGTTCAACTTGCTCCAATCTTTCAATTAAGCAGGCAGGAAGACCAAGTGTCTGTCCCCCGCACAGGCCCCACCCAACCACGGGCGCGCATCGTGCTGTCATTTGGCGAAGTTAATCAGCAACCGCATAGATTCCGCCGCACACTCGTTCCTGTGATACTTGACGCGTAATAACCCGAAAGTCCGCCCCGCTGTTTGTCCAAAGTGAGCAATAATCAGGGGCGGGCATCTGCGTTGCCCTAGGATGAATGAGCCTTCGCACGAGTGATGGACCGTTAGCTTGGCCGTTTAATGTCAAAAAGGCTCATGACTCACCCCCAAAGCGTGGAGAGAGGGGCGGCCCAGAGGCGTTCTCCCAATGGGAGTATTTCATTTCCATCGTAAAGGATGACTCCCATGCGGAACTTTTCGGGCGCGACTTCTAATAAATGTTTTAGCCCCGCAAGGTCGCCTGACTTCACTGATGCAGTTGCTTTTATCTCAATGCCAACGATGTGACCGGATGCATTCTCCACAACCAGATCAACCTCCCGCTTATCTTGGTCGCGGTAATGAAAGATTTGGCAGCTTTCCTCTGCGGTCTGAGCGTGTTTTAGGAGCTCCGCAAAAACGAAAGACTCCAAAATGTGTCCAAACGCCTTCCGGTCCAGCGAAATAGAACCCGGCGTTGTGCCACTCAAAGACGCGAGCAAGCCGGGGTCTAGGAACTGGAGTTTGGGGGTTTTGAGCACACGCTTGAGTCGGTTATTCGCCCATGGCTCGATCCGTTTAACCAAGTACATCTGCTCGAAAACTCCGAGGTACACCGCCGCCGTTTTGTGATCGAGCCCCACCTGCCCGCCAAGTCTGGAATAATTGCATAGCTGCCCGGCCGTCTGCGCCAGCGCCCTGAGAAACCGAGGAAGTTGGTCGACTTTGTGGATGCTTGCCAATTCTCGAACGTCCCGCAGCAGCAATGCATCAATATATTGCTTTGCCCAAACGTTTCGCCTTCTCAAAGTTTCGCGGGCCACAGCCTCGGGATACCCCCCTCGTAAAACGGTTTCCACCAGCGCGTCATCAACCAAAGAAGTACGCACCGCTGGAAGCGTTCCCGCAAAAGCGGAGTCTAACCAATTGGAACGTCCTCCGTGCATTTCAGCTTGCGAAAGCGGGAGCAAAGTCAGCGTCTCCCTTCTTCCCGCGAGAGAATCCGCCACCGTCGGAAGGGCCATTAGGTTTGCCGAACCGGTCAGCAAGAAGCGTCCGGATCGTCGGTCCTCATCAATGGTTTTCTTTAGCGACAACAGGAGTTGAGGGGCGCGTTGCACTTCATCAATCACTGCGCGGTGGAGGTTTCTTAAAAGGCCGGCGGGGTCCTCCTTGGCTGCCAGCAGTGTTAGATCATCATCAAGAGTCAAATAACGCATTCCGCGAGATTCGGCGAAACTCCTCGCCAAAGTGGTTTTTCCCACCTGTCTCGGGCCAGCTATTAAAACGGCAGGCGTGTCTGCCAAGGCGTCCGCGACGCGGGGTTCCAAGAATCTGGGATAAATGGTGGCAGTCATTGGGGAATTTGCTTCTGGCAATTGGGAATTTAATTTCAAGAAATTGGGAAAATAAACGTTTATTTCAAGGAAATTAACCTCTTTAGCCTTGGTATTTCTTGCGGCGCAGCAGCTGCAATCTCATTGCAAAAAACGGTTTGTAGTTATTCAGGGTCAAAGTGGGACAGACACTCGGGTAAAACGTCCTGGGAGGTGCGGGCGCATCCGCGAGTTCAAAGAACGGTCTATTGGGTGTCTGCATCTCAGTGGCAAACCAAGTGTCTGTCCCCCAGACAGGCCCCACCCAACCACGGGCGCGCATCGTGCTGTCATTGGGCGAGGTTAATTCACAGCCGTAGAGGTTACGCCGCACACTCGTTCCTGTGATACTGGACATTTAGTAACCCCAAAGCCCTCCCCGCTGTTTGTCCAAAGTTAGGAGAGCCTCAGGGGACAGACACTCGTAATGGATACGGGCGGGGGACAGACACTTTTCGCTTTTCCCTCCAGCATTAGCGCCGTGTCAATCCAGAGCATTACCAAACGAAGACGCGTGCGCCGGAGCGTCCTTCGAAATAAAACAGACAATAGATTGAAGGTAGGCTTGCGACTGAGGGGTGAAAATTACTGAGCAGCCCATGCATCAACCAGTCTACGGGCGTCCTGTGCAGGGATACCCTCACCGCGACTTGCCTGCTCGCGAGCGACCTTAATGCCCGCCAAAAGCTCTATCTCATACGCAATGTCCTCGAGAGTCGTGTCCTCTGGAAGACGCGAAAGCAAGCTCATGACCATTTCTTTGCTGCTCATAGTGTAAGTGTCTCAGAATGAGGAATACATTACAAACCGAATTTTTCTGCGGTCGCCCGTACATAGTGGTGGGGAAGTGCCTGTCCCTCCCCCGCGCTAGGCTATCTCAGGTCGCCCCGTTGGGGCTGCGATGGGGACAGACACTCGTGTAAAACCATTTCCTCCTCGCATCCGTAGCAAGAGGTGTATGAGGCGCGCGAGATTCAAGGCCGAGGCTTCGGTGCAGACTAATTTTTGCGGAAATTCTTTCCCATCAAACGTCGTCCTAGCCACCCTGTTCCCGTATGAAACTCCGCCCCCTCTCAACCGCTTTCGCCTGCCTGCTCCTCTCGCTCGTCACCCAAACCCAGACCCTTTGCGCCGCAAGTTGGCGGATTGAAACGTTCGCCGGCAACGGTAAGCAGGGCTTCAGCGGAGATGGCGGCCCCGCCACCCAAGCCCAGATTGACAACCCCTTTGGCGTTGTCCGAGGCCCGGACGGCGCAATTTGGTTCTGTGAATACACAGGGCAACGCATCCGCAGGGTCGCTCCAGATGGCACCATCTCCACGGTGGCGGGCTCCGGAAAAAAAGGCTACTCGGGGGACGGCGGGCCCGCCCGTGAAGCCACCTTCAATCTGCCGCATGAAATCCGCTTTGACCGCAGCGGCAACATTTTCGTCGTGGACATGGGCAACAACGCGGTTCGCAAAATCGACATCAAAACTAAGATCATCACTACCTTCGCCGGCGGTGGCGGCGCGGGTTACTCCGGCGATGGTGGCCCCGCCTCCGCTGCCCAACTCAAGCAACCGCACAGCATCCAGTTCGGCCCCGACGGAAGCCTGTACATCTGCGACATTGGCAACCACACCATCCGAAAAGTGGACATGAAAACAGCCGTGATCTCCACCTTTGCAGGCACCGGAATCGCGGGACCCACACCCGACGGTTCCCCCATCTCCGGAACGCCACTCAAGGGGCCTCGTTCCCTCGATTTCGACGCTGAGGGCAACCTCTGGCTGGCCACTCGCGAGGGCAACCAAGTCTTCAAATTTGACTTAACGGCCAACCGCATTTCGCACGTCGCCGGAACTGGTGCAAGCGGCTTCAGCGGCAACGGCGGTCCAGCACTTACCGCGACGCTCAAAGGACCAAAAGGCATTTCCATCGACGCGGCAGGCAACGCCTGGCTCGCCGACACCGAAAGCCACTCTGTGCGCATGATCCGCAAAGCCACAGGCAACCTCGAACTAATGGCCGGCACCGGCGAAAAAGGAGACGGCCCCGACGGCGATCCCCTCGCCTGCCCGATGGCGAGACTTCACGGTATTTTCGTCGATGCAGACGGTTCCGTGTTCATCGGGGACAGCGAAGCTCACAAAGTGCGGGTGCTTCGTCAAATCCCGTAATCCGCTGAAGCCGGTCCGCAGGTTTTCCCAGCTCCCGTCCGGACTCCAGAGCTGCGGCTGAAGCAAGTCATCACGCGGAGGCACAGAGACGCGGAGGTTGGAAATCGAGCATCCTTTTTTTACAGGAATTTGTATTTCTCCAAGCTTCCGCGCCTTCGCGTGAACTTCTGTTTTGAGCTTTAGAGGGCTTGCTTGCCTGTGGATCCTTGCAACACCCAGTCACTTCTGGGGACAAGCCGCCTATTTGCCTTCGTTTTTCAACTCCAGAACTTCGTTGACCTTGGCCACTATGGCGTCGGCGATCATCTTATAAGCGGGACTGGACCAGTGGTATTCATCACCGGCGGCGAGTTCCAGTTTGGCAGCGAAGGGAGTGTACATGTCGATGACCGCGACTCCTTCCTCTTTCATCACGTCTTGCGCAATGCGATTGATGCGCAGGACAACCGCGTTTTTATCGCCCAAAGCGTCAACCGGTTTGATGGAGTCGCTACGACGGGCGGTGTGCGGGGTTGTGGCGATCCAAAACAGCTTTGCCTGAGGCGCGCCGGTCTTAAAGCCACGCACGATGGCGCGGGTGGTGTCGGCGATCTGCTCGTCCGTCGCTTTCTCCGGTGTCCAGGACAACGAGTGGAGCCCGTTGTTAAAGAAGATGAATTTGAAATCGGCGACGGCGGCCCCTTCTTTGATCAAAGAGTCGACCTTGGGATCGATTCCACCGACGAAATGACTCCAGTGGTACGCATAAACTTTGCCGTCCAACGCCGGAAGCAGGTGTTGCCGATAACCGCCAGAAATAGAGTCACCGTAAAAAAGTAACTTCGGACGTTTGGGGTCGACGACGGTGGGCGCGTCAATCATCCAGTTTTTGCCGGCGATGGCACCGCGCGGTTCGGCGCTCACTTTTTCTTTCGACGACTTGTAGATGAAATCAGCGCCGTACACCTTCAATGCGGAGATCTCGGCCGTGGCAAAGGGTGTCTCACGGGGAAGGAGTTTCTTCCCCACCCACATCGGTTCATCGTTGGGAAGTAGCAGAGTGAAATGCTTACTACCGGGCACGTCATCTAGGTAATAAGCGGCGCTGCCGTTACGAACCGATACGGTGAAGGTGTAAGGCGTGTTGGGCTGAAACTTCGTCCGAATACCACCGATATGCATGCCGTTAATAATCGGGCGATACACTCTCCACGAGTCGGCCTTTCCATAGATGCAGGTCAGGCCAAGGCCGGTATCCTCACCGTCCTTACGTTGTTTCAGCAACACGTTGAGGCTCGTATCGTCGGCGGGCTGGGGAAAGTAGACGGTAACTTGAACGGTGAAATTTTTTTGGTCAGGAAAGGCGCGCGCGGGCACACCGAAATAGGTGTCGCCGCCGACTGTCATGGTTCCGTTTTCGGCACGGCTGGCTCCGTGGTTGAGTTCTTGCGGGATCGTATCCTTACTCAGGTCCCAGAGCGGCACCTGCGCAGGGAGCGCCGCAGTGATTCCGAGAACGAGTATGGCAGAAAGTAGGGTTTTCATGGGGGAATCGGTTTTATAGGGGGCTAAAAAGAAATTGTCGATCTGCGGGCTGCCTCAAGCGCTCACAAAGCTCAACAGCGAACCGGGGAGTCAGACTATTATGAAATGTGACTCAGGCGATTGCCCCTGCACTCGTTTTCAATCTACCGTAATCCTCATGCGTATCCTTCCCCTGCTCGCCTTGTGTTTCGCCATGCCCCTCTTTGCCGAGGAAAACCTTGGAACTCTCGTTTTTTCTGACGACTTCGAGCGTACAGAGACGCAGAAAGTGAAAGATGAACCGGGGAATGGCTGGAATACGAGCAGCTCTTGGAGCGCAAAAGGGAACAAGGAAGTCGATCTAGTGGACGGCACACTCCATATTTACATTCACCCAGAAGCCATTCATGCGGTTGATGTTGGACACGCCTTTGAATTCATCGACGGCACGGCGACTATGCGGTTTAAGTTCCACGAGGAAAAAGACACCCTCATGTTAAACTTTGCCGATCTTACTTTTAAAGAAGTCCACGCGGGGCATCTTTGCGCGGCAACTTTCGGCACCAAAAGAGTGACACTTCAGGACATGAAAACAGGCGGGATGGCGTTGAAATACTACGATGCGCGCAAGGCCGGAACGCTTTCCAAAGAGGACCAAGATCTGCTGAAAACAAAGTCGCAGGCTTTCCCCCACGAGATCGGCGTGAACACGTGGCATTCACTCCGCGTCACCATCGTCGGAGACACCATGACGGCCGCAGTCGACGGTCAACCCATCGGGAGTTTCACCTCCTCAGGCATCGCGCACGAATCCAAACGCGTCCTCCGGTTGCTGGTGTCCAATCAGGTGACTATTGACGACGTGAAGTATTACAAAACGAAATAACCGTCCAAAGCGATAAAGCTGGCTGCGCCCTAAAACACACTTGCTTGTGATTCTTTGCCCACAAAAAATGTAACCCATGACCATTCGTCCCCTCCCCCTAGCCCTCAGCTTCGTCCTTGCGCTCACTTCTATAGGCGCCGCTCAGGAGCCCCACTTTGCGCCGCTTTTTAACGGCGCAGATCTCACCAATTTTAAAGCGGAGGAATCCAAGGAGTTCTGGCGGGTCGAAAACGGCGTACTAGTGGGCGAAAACAACGCGGCACTGAAGGGCAATTATTTGTGGACCTCAAAGGACTACAGCGATTTCGTGATCGAGTTCGACGTGCGTTGGAAAGGCACCACAGAGCGCGGCGTCGATACGGGAGTGGAGATGCGCAGCCCGAAAATCCAGCTCCAGTTGGGGATCTCGGGGAGCTTGAAGGTAGACATGTCCGGCTCATTTTACACAGGGGGTAAGCCCGCCTACCCAGAAGAAGGACAAGCTAAGGAAGCCAAAACCCTCATGCATCCCGAGGGCGAATGGAATACGTTCCGCATCCAAGCGAAAGGGAACACGTTCAGTTGTTGGATTAACGGCAAGAAGGCTTCCGAATACACGGATGCCAAGTTTTCAGGAGCGGCCCCGATCGGCCTACAAATCCATGGGAACGTCGTGATGAAGTGCGAGTACCGCAACATTCGGATCGCGGAACTTTAATCCCAGACCGCTAGAAATTTGGAGATCTACGGCGCTTTCTCTTTCGTGGGTTCCTTCGAGGGCTTGTCCTTGTAAAACAAGACTCCGGAGCGGCGCAAGTTTGCGATTAACGACTTAAGATTTTCGGCCGTCTCTTTGTCGCTGATCAGAACGCCGAGCGCGCCTTTACCGTCGTTGGCAGTTTTACCGAGTTTCTGGAAGGTATCCACCGCCTTACCGGCGCGTTCGGTGACATCGCCCACTTTGGCGAGGGTGTTATCCAAGGAGAGCGACGTTTTTTTGAACCCAGCGGTCGTCTCCTTCAGATTTGCAAAAGTTTCCTGCAAGTTCTGCACGTTGGTCTCCGTTAAAATCCGCTCGTTAATGGAAGTGGTCAGCGTCTGAACCTGCTTTAAACTTACGGACAATTGCTCCAGAACGTCTCCCCCACGAGCGGCGAGTTCCTCAAAACCACCGGCGCGACTGCCTTCGATGACTTCGCCAGGTTGCCAGACGTCCGCTGGATCCATGTCAGCCGAAGGGACAATATCCACATATTTGTCACCCAAAAGATTAGCGCTTCCGACCATGAACTTGCTCTTCCGCGGGATTTTCACGTTTTCCTGCACCTTCAACTTCACAGCGACCCGATACGAATCGCCCAGCAACTGGGGCGTGCCCCCGATGTAACCCACCTTCGCGCCAGCCAGCAGGGCATCGGCACCGGAGGAAAGGCCGCTAGCGTTGGCGAAAATCACCGTCAACTCGTACGGTTTGCCCATCGAAGTGGTCATGCGACCGAAGGTGACCGCCAAAATACCTAAAACACCCAAGCCGATGGTGAGAAACAAGCCGACCAGTATTTCAGAGGAGCCTTTGCGTGCAGTTGACATGGGTTAATCAGATTCGCCGGAGCGGCCTTCTATGAAATTTACGAGAACAGGATCCTCAGACGCACGCAAATCTTCCACAGTTCCCTCAAAATAAATACGCCCTTCATGCAAAAATGCGATGCGATCGGCCGTGTGAAAAGCAGTTTTCATGTCGTGAGTCACCACCACGGAAGTCGACCTTAAGCGCTTTTGCAGGCGACGGATCAGTCGGTTAATCGAATCCGTTGCGATCGGATCCAACCCGGTAGTCGGCTCGTCATACAAGATGCACGCAGGACGAGACACCAAGGTGCGCGCCAGACCGACGCGTTTGCGCATCCCGCCAGACAGATTCTCGGGCATCTTGCCCTCCTCTCCCGCCAAATCAACCATCCCAAGCGCTTCCGCCACTCGCTCCTGAATTAATTCGGGATCCAACATCCCTGATTCTCTCAGCGGAAAAGCAAGGTTTTCGCCTACGCTCATCGAATCAAACAAGGCGCCACTTTGAAAAAGGATGCCGACTTTTTTGCGGATCGGTCCCAGTTGGCGCTCTTTCAACCCTGAGATATCCTCGCCGTTCACCAGAACGCGCCCGGCATCTGGCTGGAAGAGTCCTACGAGGTGTTTAAGCAGGACACTTTTGCCGGAACCCGAGCGGCCCAAGACCACGAGTGTGCCGCCTTCCGGGACGATTAAGTCGATCCCGCAAAGGACTTTCTCTACTCCCAACGTCTTATGGAGACCAATCACCTGAATCATACTCAATAAGTCCCCGCCGGGAAAAAGATGTTGAGAAAGAAGGAGAGGAAAAAGTTGGAAATCAGGATGACCAACGAAGCGATCACCACCGCTTGGGTTGGGGCGCGACCGACCCCAGCAGCGCCGTTCGCCGTCTTAAGCCCCTCTTCACACGCGATAAAACCGATGAGAGCTGCGAAAGCCGTTCCCTTAATGAGCGCCATCTTGATGTCACGCCCCGTAGTGAAAGAGAGCATGTTGGTCATGTAATAGGCACGCGAAACTCCCAGCACTTCCGTCGCCACAAGGTATCCCGCACCAATTCCCAGCCCGATGCATTCCGCAACCAAAAGCGGGGTGGATATTAGCAGCGCCAAGACCCTCGGCACAATTAGGTAATCAATCGGATGCACCCCCAACGCACGCAACGCCTCGATTTGTTCGGTGACTTTCATGGTCCCAATTTCCGCCGCGATCGACGCCCCGACGCGCCCCGAAAGCATCAGCGCCGTCAAGACTGGCCCCAATTCACGAAACAAGGACACCGCGACAACCGCCCCTACCGCTGAATCCATTCCAAGCCGGTGAAACTGGAAGTAGGTCTGCGCAGTGAATACCGCCCCCGTAAAAGCGCCGGTGACTACCACGACCAGTTGCGAGCGAAACCCGATTTCAGCCACTTGATTGAGCAACAGCCTCCATCGCAGCGGCGCAACCCGTATGGATTCGAACGTTTCCACCATCAAAAAGGCGATCTGTCCCACGTAACGCAACAGACGCAGAACTACTTCGCCGAAAGCATGGAAGATGATGTGAAACACGGGGTGCTACGGTTGATGCGGTTTAATCGGCCACGGCGGGCGGAGGTTCCAGACGCGGGAAAAGAGGGACAGGCAAACCGAGGACATGACAGTCTTCCAAACGTCCCCAAACGGCGTCATGCA
>Ga0209597_1000307_pt1 | contig 32614 bp, 32 predicted proteins | sample M_140625_MF_Meta_FD_187316 | JGI IMG/M metagenome (GOLD analysis project Ga0209597, IMG submission 187316) | Freshwater microbial communities from Lake Montjoie, Canada to study carbon cycling - M_140625_MF_MetaG (SPAdes) (version 2) | ecosystem: Environmental > Aquatic > Freshwater > Lake... | reverse complement strand
AGAGTTACCGGCAGAGGTACCCAATGCAACAGCATGACTCTGCTGATTAGTCTGCCCAGCTTGGTAACCCAGGGCGATGGCATAGTTTTCTTGGTTGGTGTTACCAGCGGAAGTGCCGACTGCTACTGCATGATTCTGTTGGCCTGTAGCTCCCGCTTGGTTGCCAATCGCAATGGAGGATTCCCCTTGGTTGATAGTACCAGCAGAGAGGCCGATTGCTATAGCGGAGGGACCCTGGTCATTCTGACCTGCAAAAGGACCGACTGCGACGGCAGAGAGGCTTTGATTTTGGCTACCTGCTGCATATCCTACGGCAACTGCATTCGTATCCTGATCCACTTTTCCTGCAAATACTCCAACAGCAACTGTATTCTGACCCTGATTATTCTGCCCCGCTTCTCTTCCCACCGCAACAGCAGAGGACCCTTGTAAACTATTTCCGGCCGCATAACCAACTGCCACTGCATATGTTTGCTGCTGGTCTGTACCCGCTGCAGATCCTACCGCTACCGCTTGTGACCCCTGCGTTATTTTACCTGCATCTCTGCCAACCGCTACCGCATATGCGGATTGATTGGTATTTCCTGCCTGTAAACCAACTGCCACGGCACTGTCACCTTGAGAAGTATTTCCTGCAACTCGCCCAATCGCTACGGTATCTTGCTGCTGATTTGTTTGCCCTGCAGACATGCCGACTGCTACCGCATTATTAGATTGATTAGTCTGCCCTGCACTCACACCGACTGCAATGCTGTTGTCACCTTGACCAGTATTTCCTGCAGAGGAACCGACTGCTACGGCATTGATGGACTGGTTCGTTTGCCCAGCATTGATACCAACCGCAACGGTATAAAATCCTTGATTTATCTGCCCTGCAGAGTTACCAATTGCTACAGCGGAGCCGCCACTCGCGCCGGCATTTAGACCTATCGCAATGGAGGCTGCGTTTGCTTGAATAGCACCAGAATTTGTACCGATTGCGATTACATCAGTGCCGGTCTGAGAAGCACCGGCTGCAGTGCCAATCGCGACAACATTTGCACCACTCTGAAGTGCACCTGCTATACGGCCAACCGCAATAACGCCCGATCCAGTCTGCGTGTCACCGGCAGAATCGCCCACTGCAATACTGTAGTTGCCCGACTGTGTCTCGCCGGCATGGTTGCCGAGGGCAATAACGGATGTGGCTGTCTGTGATGCACCGGATGAGGTTCCGATTGCAACCGTATTTGTGCCACTTTGAAGTGCACCTGCCACGCGACCGATAGCGATGACGCCAGATCCACTCTGCGTATCACCTGCATAATCGCCCATAGCAATGCTGTATAGGCCTGACTGGGCCTCTCCTGCATGGTTGCCGATGGCAATAACAGATTCGGCTGTCTGAGAGGCTCCAGCATGGGTTCCCAATGCAATTACATCTGTAGCAGTCTGACTGGCACCGGATTCTTGTCCAATCGCAATCACACCTCGAGCATCCTGTAAAACACCGGCAGATGTACCAAGGGCTATGGCATTGACAGCCTTTGATGTCTGTGTAGCCCCTGACCCACTACCAATCGCAATCCCCTGTAGCCCATTCTGTAAGTGCCCCGCATTTGTACCTATCGCGATAACATTATCATTTGATTGTGTCTCACCGGCATTGGAACCAATTGCGATCACGGCATGGCCACTTTGATTAAAACCGGCCTCAAATCCCATTGCAATCGTCTGATAGCCACTCTGGGTTTGTCCCGCACTTGTTCCAATTGCAATATCGTTCGCGGCCGCATTACTGCCCTGGTTTAGCCCTGCGCCGTTGCCAATTGCGATACCATTATCACTTGCTTGATTTTGCCCTGCATTATATCCGATAGCAACTGCGTTCGATGCTGACTGATTTACTCCAGTGCTAGGCCCAATCGCAATGCTACCAGCCCCCGATTGATTCTGCCCCGCTAATTTGCCAATGGCAATGCCATCACTGGCGCTTGTGCTCTGATTCTCAGCTGCATTTGAACCAATTGCTATGGAATCTGTAGCGCCGCCGTTTACTGATCCTGCCTTGTATCCAATCGCAATTTCTCCTTGATACTGCTGATTCGGCCCTGCTTCTTTACCTATCGCAATCACTGCATCGCCTCGTTGACGGACACCGGATCTCTGGCCAATTGCAATGGCACCTCCTGCATTGGCCTGATTTATTCCCGCCTGGTACCCTATTGCAATTATTCCCTCATCATCCTGGTTGCCACCTGCAGAAACACCAATCGCAATGACGGCATTACCAGACTGATATGCTCCAGCTGCAGAACCAATCGCAATAGAGCCATCCGCGCCTCCCTCTTGCAGGGCTCCAGCCCCCTTTCCAATAGCGATGACTTCCTTTGCCAATTGTTGGGCCCCGGACTGAGTGCCAATCGCGATTGAATCGTCTGAACCCACGTCCTGAAGGGCACCTGCCTGGAGACCAATTGCGATAACATTGGAGTCTCTCTGTTGAGCTCCTGCAGATGTACCAATCGCAATCGCATTTGAAGGAGTATTATCTGGATTGGGTGTTCTTTGGATGGCACCCGCGTTCAGACCCATCGCAATTGCACCAGATGCTCGTTGCCACGCCCCGGCAAAGGAACCGATCGCAATGGAATGTATGGCCTTTTCCTCTTGAATTGCGCCGGATGCGTACCCAATAGCAATCGATCCTGATGCATCCTGGGCTGCTCCAGAATTCGTACCTATTGCGAGTGTATTCGTTGCCGTTACAGATTGACTGTTTCCTGCTCCTTGGCCTATAGCGATCGTGGCCGTCCCCACCTGGGAAGCTCCTGCATTTGTGCCAATGGCAATTACATCCTGACCCGATTGCGTATCACCGGCTGCAATACCAATCGCAATAGAGCCCTGGCCAGACTGATTATCACCGGCCGCCAGACCAATCGCAATGGAGCCTGGACCCGTCTGTAGGTTTCCTGCACTGGAACCAATTGCGACGGCATTGGCTCCTGACTGGCTTGTCCCCGCATTGTAGCCCACTGCGATAACACCAGGGGCCGATTGAAATGTTCCGGCAGTACTACCTATCGCAATTGCATTACTAGCACCGCTATCTTGCAAAAATCCGGCACCCTGACCAATCGCAATAACAGCAGTGCCTCTTTGTGTTGTACCCGCATCTGATCCAATTGCAACGGCGTTTGTACCACTTTGACTATAACCAGCAGCAAATCCAATTGCTATGCCTTCTACACCACTCTGTGTATAACCGGCATTTGTTCCAATTGCAATGGTATCTCTTGTCTGCGAACTGTATCCTGCACTGCTACCAACGGCAATAGCGCCACTGACCTGTTGATTCCGTCCCGCCTGGCGACCAAGAGCAATACTGTCTACTGCCTGGTTTAAACCGGCAGAAGGGCCTATGGCAATCGTATTGGACGCCTGTGTATTACCAGACGAAGTACCAATCGCAATTGAATTGGATGCCTGTGTATTACCAGACGCTGTGCCAATTGCTATCGCGTTAGTGGATTGGCTGCCTTGCCCAGCAGCAGAGCCAACAGCAATCGCTCCCGCCCCACTCTGATTTTGTCCTGCATTAGAGCCTATGGCAACTACGGAATTACCACTCTGAAGAGATCCTGCATTACGGCCAATGGCAATTCCGGAGCCACCGGTTTGTAAATAACCAGCATTGAAACCGAGTGCAATATCATAGGCACCTAACTGGGTAGCTCCAGCGCCCGTGCCGATTGCGATGTGGTGGGATCCGGGCATCTGGTACTTCGGATAGCCTATAACACCTTCTCCCACTGCAAGATTGTCGTAAATTGCATCATAGGTAAAGAAAGGAGAAGCACTGGCACCTGATTGGCCATCACTGTATAGAATCTCCCATAGTTCCCCTGGTATATCGGCTGTGCCGGGGGGACCACTGGGCCCGGAAGGCCCAGGGGGGCCAGGGGGGCCATCGCAACAGCTGCTCTTCCCCTGACCTTCCGTCAAGCAGTAGCGCTTCTGCGCCGTCCGATTCGAAGCGGGATTGATTGGCATTCTCTAAGGTATTATAGGTTTTATATTTACAATTCATTCAGTAATGTTTCGCACATTTTCAGTCCTTGGCTCATGGCTATCAGATATATTTGACAGGCAACAAAACTTGGAGCATCCAAGGAGAAAATTAACAATTGTAGGATACGGCTGGGCAACTCATGCTTTTATCAATCATATTGATAGCCGTAAATATGATATACAGATCATTTCGGAGCGGCCAGGCCGCCTCAATCAACCAGATCTAGTAGCCGCTGTGGGGCGTTTAAAGATACCCACTTCTTTGATTACGGGACCACGGATCCCTATCATAAAAGATACCTGCACGGCAATCGATCTCTCAGCAAATCTACTTCAGGGTCATCAGAGAGGCTATCCTTATGATATTCTGATCGTTGCTGCCGGGTCTGAGCCCAATGATTTTCGAATCCCTGGAGTCAAACAATTCTGCCATATGTTTAAAACAGAGGATGATCTGGTAAATTTAACAACTCAGCTGTATACAAAGAAATCGGTAATTGTCATGGGGGCGGGGCCCACGGGGATCGAGTTGGCAGGGCGCCTCCGATATCTGGGGCACTCTGTAACCATCATTGAAGCCACCGATCAGATCTTACCCGGATTTTCATCGGCTATGCAAAGGAAGGCTGAGAAAGTTCTTGTAGAAAATGGTATCAATATACTGCGGGGATCTGCTATTCTTGAAATTACGAAAGGCGCGATTCGTACAAAACAAGGAGCTATACTCTATGGAACTAATGATCTCCTAGTCTGGACCTGTGGAGTGCAACCAGTTCCCCTTGTTCGAGCCCTTCCAGGATCCGTAAATGACTCTCTTCAATTAACCGGATCATCTGATGTATTTATTATGGGAGATTCGGCCCGACGTGGACCTCCCACAGCTCAAAATGCACGGCAGCAGGGGGAATATCTCGCGGCTGCCCTTAATGGATCTCAGGTCGGCCCCTATTCCTACAAAGAACTGGGGCGTATTCTAGATCTTTCCTTTGGCTTTTTAATTGAGTTACAGCTCCTGGGCTATCGCTATTCTGTCTATATACCTACCGATTCCTTCATGTTGGTGGCGTTCTGAGTGAAGGTAGAAAATCCCGGGATCTACCAAGGAGGATGCAAGGGCTAGATTCAATGGAGGATTTACCACCTTCTGCAGCTTCCTCGCCTATGTTAACGGCCATGCGCAATATTACTGCACGGAATCTTCATGAGATTCAGATCGCAACTCCGGATGATCGGCAATTCCTGCGCCAATGGCGAAGGCAGCTACAGGATTGCATGACCAGCCAGACAACACATATGCTACAATTCCTAGTGGCGGATATATCTGGATCTGCAGCGGATGAAGTACATCGCCGCTGTCAAGAAGTTCTGAACCGGTATTCACGCCCCACCTGGAGCTTTACATCCTCGATAAATGATCTTCGGCTTTCCCGTGACTTGACTCCTACAGCGACTGATCTTGAGCGAGAGTTAGGGATTTCTCTGGAGTCTCTTCGAGAGATTCAAAAGAAGACCACGCGACTATATGTAAATAGTGCCATTGCGCTCGGCCTTGCTGAGAATAGACTTGAGGAAAAGCTGAAACGGTTTGATGCTATCGCGAAACGGGTGAATGAACTCATGTTTCTGGAACCTACTCCTGAGTTGGAACCTATGACGGTAGCCGTAGGGACCTATCTGCAGTCAGTGTTGAGCAAAATATCGCTCAAGGAAGACTATGAGGAAGTAGTCAATCAAAGCAAACGTTTTGCCGCCCTTCGATCCTCGGTAAATCTTATGCAGATTCAAAGGCAGACAGCCCCGACTTGTACGATCTGCATGAATAAGGAAGTCTCTGTCGCGGTGACCCCCTGTGGGCATACCTTTTGCGATGACTGTTGCAAAACACAGATGACAGCTTGTTATTTGTGCCGTCTTCAAATTCGGGACCGTATTCGTCTCTTTTTTAGTTAAGCTTCAAGGACAATGCAATATCACCCGGCTTGATGAATCGGGTCTCATAGTCGGCCATCATATCAGGGCTCCAGCCATATAGAGTAGCTAGAGTCTTGAGATGACGCTGCGCTCTCCGTACAAGAAGGGCTGTTAGGAATTTTCGCACCATGGCAGTATCATAGTCATTCATGGTGTTACTTGAGGCCAATGGGCCCAAGTCAACCTTTTCACCTTTTAGATACCAGTCTAAAGTAGAGATGGATACATTAGAAGTAATGGGCGATGAAGTTGGTACAGCGCAGCTGCCTGGTCTCGTCAAGGAATGGATGCAAACACAGGATGATATGAATACATTATCTGCTGAAATCAGGGAGAAGCGTAATCGTGTCAAGACACTTCGTGCACTTATCATGAAGGTCATGAAGGGAGAAAAGATTGGTCAGTTAAAGATTTCCGCAGGGGCTGTAATGGCCCGATCCAAGACTGTCAAGGCCGCGTTGACAAAGAAATATTTGGTAGGGGCCTTGACGGATTATTTTAAGGGTGACGCGGCCGCTGCAGCGGCATGTGCGGCCTATTTGGAGGAACATCGACCTCTGAAGGTGCAGGAGAGTCTGATGCTCGAGCCCACCTCTAAGTAGAGGGGAGCACTGTCCACTAGCTGCGCTAGTAGCCCGAACCGGCCTCTAAATAGAGGCCGTTACTAACTCTTACTCTGTAAGAGTCTGAACCGGACTACAAAAAATAGAAACAAGGGGTAGAATGCCCAGCTACAGCTCGATTGTAACTTCCGTCAAAGAGGGATTTAGTGGATCTTCCGCCTCAACCTCAAATGACCTAAATGGTCTCCTAGTGGGCCTCCTAGTCGTCCTGGTACTTGTTGTTATTCAGCTCTTCATTATTCAGCTCCTCTGGAATCGTGTGTTAACGCACGTAATTCCAGCCGTAAAACCCCTGCGTTCACTGCTCGAGACCTTTGGTCTCCTCATCTTGCTCGTGATGCTCTTCCCCGGCTCCGTCTAGATTTTGACGCGGATCTTGTTTTCGACCTTGTTCGCGACCTTGACTTTGATCGTACCTCCATCATCTGACCTATGTTTCCGTAGACGGAAGCCTGACATAGCTCATGTGCGTATTGATCTCCTTTGACTATCCGGGTAGCCGCCATACACTTTTCATAAAGGGCCGCGTTGTCCATGATATCCTACTACTAGCACCTATTATTACGGCGAGGCACTGATTCCCTTATACTCCGCTAGGCCGCCAACCTTTTGAGATTCCCAGAATCCAATATCTCTCGGCCCTGCCGGAGTATCTAGTCTCGGTTGCTTAACTAAGCACTGCCCTTGCATTGCTGCCCGGAGAGAGGCCGTAATATTCAAAAATTCACTGGTTGCGGCCACTAGTTCACTCGGATCTACTACACGAGCCACTAATTCCTTCCCGCGCCGCTCAAACTTCTCCATAATCAGCTCAATATCTCTGGGGCGGAGGGAATCCCTCAAACAGCGACCCACCAGTGTAGAAGCCGGTTCCATATCATGCGCTGTGCGAAACTGCAAGGGCAGTGTACGATAGGTTCCTGCAGCAGGTGTATTTATATCTGCCTCAAAGCAACAGAGTTTACTGACAAGTAATCGAAGCTCTTCCTTATCGCCCTGATTTGCCTCTGTAGTCTCCACTGTTGCAACACGGGACAAAAGGCTCTGCGCTGCAGTGGAACGCTCCGTACAGGCCGGTACTAGAATCGAATTAACCGCTGCAACAGCAAAGGGTTCTACCGGTGCAGCGGTACCAGGGCGCATGAGGACTAAGAGCCCAGCAATTACAAGCAGGGCCAAAAACATAGCAAGTGTTCCATACATCTAGCATATGATTCGATTATCCTTCTGCGAGAAGAGGGGCCGCGGCCCCCTTGTCCGCAGCCCAGGCTCGTGCCAATTCCTGAAAGATCTGAATAGTCCTCTGCGCCCCCATCGCAATCACTTGCCTGGCGACAATGGCCGGGTCTGCTGCAATACCTTCCCGAATGCCCAGGCGAAGGCGGACGGATTTGTGGAGCGGATGAGGCACCTTGTAGGCCGCATACGTAATTGGCGCATCGGGTGCTTCCGTATCGAGATAAATTGCTGTAATCATGCTCTGAAGCAAATTACCAAGGGTATGTTCATGCCCTGCAATATTTACATCAATGCCTCCTGTCATACGACTATCCACCGGCTGCGTGGTGATTCCCAACTCGGAAGAGGGCGTTGCAGTAGTAGAAAAGGGCGTGACCAAGTCAATGACGGCCTGAATTCCTTCTGCCACAATATCCTTAATCGATCTCATGCCTACGCTTTCTACTACAAAGTCAAAGGAGTCGGGTTCACCCGTTACGTCACTGATCTTGAAACACCGCTGAACCGCCATTGTCCTCCACTCCACTTTGTGCTTTGCCACAACTTCGGGTGGAACTGCTGCCGGATCAGGAATCTTTTTGAATTCTGCCAACCACTCGAAGAAGAATTGATCCTGCCGGACAGGATCGGGGTCCTCTGTATTGCCATACGAACACTGTGATACGGGGCAGAACCCCATAAATTGTTCTCCCGCGCCAACAACCGGATACGCTGTAAGATCAATCTCTTCAATAGCCGCCCCTGCTGCCGGGCGGAGACTTGTGATGAGACATGTATCCCCGGTAATTGGATCTGGTGGAAAGAGGGAAGATGAGGGAATATCCTCCTCACCATCCAGTGTCTTTCGCACAATTCGGAAATCGGATGCCTTTACCTGTAGGATTGAGGCACCCGTATTTTTCACCGATAGATGGCATTCGATACTCTTTGGATCAAATTCTGCTATCCGCTGTACGGCAAGTGGGATCAGAGTAATACGATGCGCCAACATTTCATTGAAAATCACCGTGGTGTTCTTGCGAATTGCAATACCCGGATTGGCCGCATCTGACAAATCGGCCCGAAACCCGACACTTTTCGTAGAGGCTAAGATAGATCGACGGAGTGTATTTGCAACAGTAGTATCTACTCCTTCCAGCGTAAATCGTGCGCGGATCTTCTCCGAAGCATCAGTCAAGAGAGGTGGTCCTTCAGAGCTATAGTTGGTAAACATCATGCGACTCTTCTGTTAAGAGGCGCAGGTTTCACCTTTGCTATTATATTGCGTCCATCTGTTCGATCAAAAACCATAGTAACCAATAATGAGCCATCTCTGTTTTTATAGCACCCGGTGTCGCTATTCTCAGATGTTTCTTGAAGAAATTTCCAAGACGCAGTTCGCAAAGGAATTTCAATTCGTCTGCGTGGATGCACAGGCGGGGCGCCCCCGTCCTGCTCTTCCTCCCTATGTCAAGGCGGTGCCGACTCTTATGATAAAAGGAGAGTCCGCACCCCGAACGGATGGGAATGTAATGAATTGGCTGTCGGAGCGTCGGATGCAAACATCGGGATCAGCCGGATCTGCGGCGGGTGCAAAATCAGCCGGAGGAATGCTGGAAGGGCCGATGGCTTTTATTGGCGGCGATTCCTATGATGATGGCTTGGCCCTTATTGGTGAAGATACAGGCAATACAAGCCGTCTTACCGGATCTATGGCCTCTCTGAATGATCTATCCACCATGACTGCACCCGATTCTCGCACTGTTCCCGGGAATATCATGGCAGCTTCGGCGGGTGGGGCCCAACAATCTGCAAAGGCAAAGGCAATGGAAGATGCTCTAGAGCGCTATCGCTCTGCACGTGATCTCGATGTAAAGGGTGTCATTCAAAGGCGATAGAAACAATCTAAACAATCACGTGCATAGATTAGTAATGGCAATGGCAGGGCGCGATCCTCTTCGTATCTTTTGTGATCAACTGGTAGCCTTCTTTGAAGATATTTCGGAGACGTATCCTGAAGAAAAGGATCTTAAAACCGCAGTCCCCGCTCTTAAATTATTGACCAAGGCAAATCCACGTATGGTCCATACAGTCTTTAAGGATGTTATTTACACTGAATTTTCCCAGCATATTCTCGATGAAAATGAAGAATATGTTTTGAAGCGCTCAAAGGAAATTCTGGATGCAAAGTATTCCGATGTTGCATATGCATTTCTGATTTTCGATCGTCACTGGAGCACGATGACTGAAACGAACAAGCAACATATTTGGAAGTATATGAAGACACTGATTTTACTGTGCAGTCGCATTATATAACACGATTCGTAATAAGATCATTCATTGTAGTTGCCCCTAGAGGCAAGGGGCGACGTCCATCTTGAGGCGCAGGAACATCCTGTGCTGCTAAGAACCATAAATATAACGGATAATGGTTTTGATTTGCCAAATTTTTATCCGTAATAGGTGCAGCTCCCGCGATCACACGTAATGTATCTTCCAATTCTAATAGATATTGCATTGAGTCAGGAATTGTAGTATCATTTGGATCATAGCTCGACGCCATTTTTGCTGCAAAAGCATTTGAATCCTTCAGAAGAAGCGGATCTGCGGCATCAAATAAATGGAGAGATGTTTGTATAGCCTCTTTAATATCAAACAATCGCTCATCGATACCCTTCACCGGCAATACATCTGTAGGATCAAATTCAATGGCAGCTGAGAAATACGGATCACTCTTATCGAGTTGTATTGTGCGACCCTGGGGCGGGTTCGCATCGATTAACTCCTTTACCTTGACTGGCCAATCAGTGATAGAATAGGCACCTCCATGCTGCCGCTGCAATGATCTAGTCTTTAGGTGTCGTCTCTGTCGCCGTGTCCGTGGCCTCCGTAGATCTCCCCTGGCTCTTCGGGACTGTCTTGTAGATCTAATTTTTGGCATGTCCATCCTCTGCTTATTGCGGTCGTTTTCCTATTGCAAAATCATCCGAATAGGGAGAGAAATGGCTGCTTCAGCATCTGTAACAGCAGATCGATTTTTGGTTACACGAACTGCATTCTGTGATGAATTGCGTCTTACATTTCCTGAGTTAGCAGCGCAGATTACGAGAGCCGGAACTGTGACGGCTGAACAGTTCTGGTCTTCCTGGAGTACATCCTTAGCTATCTTGCTTCATCGTGATTCCGCTGCGCTCTTTGAGAAGCGGCGTGGTCTTCTATTGGGGCCTGTTCAGATGACAGCGGCTCTCTGGGCAGAGCTATCTGATAAAACCAAGGAAGCAATCTGGAAGTATCTGCGCACGATGGTCTTGGAAGTGGCAATGACTATGAATCTGGATAGCCTTGATACGACTATTATGCAGGAGGTCTCGGCAATTTTAACAGAAGAGCGATTGGCGACAGGGGGTTCCGAAGCCGCCGCAGAAACATCCGATATGTTTGAACATCTGAAACCTTTGATGGAACGTCTGAAGGGGATGTTGGGTGGCTTTATGGATATGTCGGGTGGTCTCCCTGATCTTTCTTCACTGCCTGAAATACCCGAGCGACTCCGTAAGGGTCGTATTGCAAAGTTAGCGGAAGAACTAGCAAAACAGATTGATCCTGCAGAGTTTGGACTGGACCCCGCCCTCCTGAAGGGGGATAACATCGAAGATGTTATTAAGCGCCTCGCAGAGCTCTATCAAAAGGATCCAACCATCTTAATGTCAGGTGCAAAGCGCGTAGCAGAGCGGATTAAGACAAAAATCATGGGCGGCTCTCTGAATCGGGAGGAGCTCTTGGCTGAAGCACAGGAGTTTGTAGCTCTCTTTAAGGACCACCCTCTCTTTAAGGAGGCCATTGCAAAGTTTGAAGGGATGATGGGTGCCGGAGGCCTAGCGGAGATGTTTGGATCAGGATCAGCTGGAGCACCCTCTGCTCGTCGTAGTGCAGTGCAGGAACGCTTACGGAAGAAATTGGCGGCACGGGCGCAGAAGAAATAGACGTTCACGGTAGTGAGGATGGCATCATGTCCGGATTTTTGGTGGGTGACACCCTCCGTATTAGTAGATGACTGGAAAGAATTCTTTCCATTTACAGAGCGTGATACTCGCTGCACCGCGGCAGGGCTCAATTCTTTTACCCGAGCTGGAATCTACATTGGTATTCTATTAACCATTCTTCGCCTGGATCCCGCCTGGCTCCTTGTCGGTGCATTTTTTGCAGCATTTGCGTATGGGGCAGGAGTCTATATGGAATCTATTGGCGCTGTACGAGAAGGATATTCTTCCTATTATGACACCTATGCACCCGTCGAAACAGCCGCTCCCATAGCGGATTCTTCCAAGTTAAACGACCAATATGTCCCGGATGTAATCGGGCAACAGGGTCGTACGGATCCAACTGCCGCAAATCCCTTTATGAATGTACTTATTTCTGAGATCTCTGGTGATCCGAAGCGGAAACCTGCTGCTTTTGTTGGAAAACCTGCGATTCAGAATGAATTGGATTCATATTTTGAAACAATGTTTTATGCAGATCCCGGTGATGCATTTGGTCACACTCAGAGTCAGCGACAATTCGTTGCCATGCCGTCCACAACAATCCCTAATGACCAAGGATCTTTCCAGGATTGGCTCTATCGCACCCCCGGTCAGAGTTGTAAGGAGGGAAACCTGGCGGCCTGTAACTTTGATACTGGAGATGCTGCTATTCCCTGGCGTGAAATGCGCAGATCTACGTAGCCCTAGCCCCTTCTAAAATATAGTGTTGGATCAGAGATGGCTTCCTTTCAGATCCAACAATTTACTCGTGTGCACGATGATCCTTGCGATCTCGGAGTCCAATACAAGGAATCTGCAGGGCCCGGTGTCTATCAAAATACGAACCTTGTCCCCAAGGCGGCAGAAGCACAGGCCATTGCCTATCAGCAACCGGCTGTTCCCGAGCGTGAAGGCTACGGTTGGTCCGCCCGTGCCATAGATGTCGACAGCACTCTTCGTAATCATGCAATTCAGACGAACTCCCCTCATTGCCCGATTCGCTCCCGTGTCCAAGCCCGGCCTTTTGCAACGGTTCCCTACATGGGCCGTGGTCGTGGGGAGGCCACCGTTGAATCGCAGCTCCAGATGAGTCAGATGGTACGTACAGGGAAGGATTGCGGGACCATTTCGGATACATTTTATGAAAATCAGTTTACGCCGCTTATCCCCTATGTTGCCGCCAATGTACAAAACCCGGTCCACCTGATCCCGGAAGTAGCTGCAAAGGGCTGGGTTCATGGAGGAATCCCGAGTCGTCAGTGGGTCCGTGATATGAACTGCTAAAGGCCTAAAGACAGATCCAGGACACTAGTTGGACCGTCATAGCTCAGCTGGGAGAGCGTCGGGCTTTTAACCTGAAAGTCGGGGGATCGAAACCCCCTGGCGGTACAAAACCTGTTAGGGTATTCAGTTGTCATGTAATGGCTGTTGAATACTTCATCCATAAAAATAAGTTATATGAATTAGATGAACGTACAGGCCGGTGAGAAGAACAATGACCTGGTCTGGTATACGCGCGTGAATACACAGCCCAGAGATCGCATGAGTGATGTTATAATGGGTGGATATCGTATGATTCCCGAAAAGTTCTATCACCCGAATGCGGGTCGCAATGCTCTTGGGCTCGTGGGCGGTAATGAAGTGACCGTCGTCAAGGGAAATCTGGTTGACATGGAATCTGAACTCCGCGGAATTACCCGGGATTTATCGCGATTCCCACCCAAGAAATACCAGCCTATTCTCCCCGCAGGAGCTGCATGGCCGATGACAGATTATTCTTTTGTTGAACGGGAGACCGAAACGCCCCGCCATATCTCTATGGCGCCTCGCCATCTTCCGACCATTCAGATGAACAGTTTCCCCGGTGTCCCGAAACCCCGCCCGATTCGGCAAGAGGTCTATGGGGCTCCTTGGCGTTTCTAGATTCTAGTAGTCTACAATAGAGATGTCAACCGCACGAGCCGGTGATCGGAGCATGACTCGCATTCGCCATGATACAAGCAAAATGGTAGAAAACAATGAAATCAGCACGGGTGTTGGGCGCTGGAATCTGGAGACGCCTAATTTCTATGGCAATGGCGTATTTGTCCCCGATTACACAATCCGACTTCAGAAGTGGGGTGCTTCGCATGATATGTCCTCTACGAAGACTGATGTGGAAAGCGATCTTAGAAATCTGGGGCGCCCGACCGTCCGCGCCGTGTGTGGTCAGTATGACCCCAGTCAGGGCATCCGGACTCTGACACCAATGCCCGAGGCTCCCTTTCCTCAATCAGATGCCAGGCAATTTGATCCTCCGTGCACTCTCCGCGGATCAGGATTTAATCGGTGGGAATGGCTCTGCCAGAACCCACAGGAGAATGTCATGATTCCCTTTGAGTGGGCAGTCGATAGCCGTCATGCTGCAAAGGATGACTTCGTTCTGGCTGGATGCCGCCCGATGGTGCGGGATGCCTCTCTCCCCGTTGCAAAACCGCAGCCCAACCCCACAAATGTTATTTCGGCCCTCGGCCCCGGCCTTACTGCGCCTGGCCCCCTGACGCGTCCTTCCTTTGTGGTACCCACTGATAAGATTCGCATGGCAGCCCATTAATCAATCATTTATAAATTTGTAAGAATAGGTGATTTAATCAACTATCCTTACAATGATTCTCGGTAGACGACACCGAAAAGTTCACAGGTAGACAGTAGAGGATGGAACTAGCTGCTATTGCAGGACTACTTGGTGTAGGCTATATGTTATCACGCAATGGTTCTGAATCAAAAGAAGGCTTTTCTACACCTGAAGAGACGATTGAGTGGGATGAGCGCCCAGGAGTCCCGCCTCCCTTGTACCCGCAGGACAAATTAGCACCTGGTCAGCCGACAATGTCGAATCCTGGTAAACCGCGACAACCTCTTCGTCAGGCCGATTCAGATCTTGATCTCTATTACAATCTACCTTCAGGAGGCTCTCTCCCTGCGAACCCTGCTCGTGATCCTGATCTCTATCCGCGTAGCATTGTATTTTCTAGCCCGGCTCCCAAACCAGTACCGCAGACAGCTGTTACATCTCAAGTACGGATGAATATAGGTGGCAGCGAACAGATGCCAACCTATAATTCTGGTAAAACTGTTATTTCTGCACTGACAGGTCTCCCCATTGAGGCAGAGGATTTCACACATAACAACATGGTTCCTTTTTACCGTGGATCCCTAAAACAGAATATGAGTGACACTGGGAATCGTCAGCTCTTAGATAACCAGGTTGGTACTGGGTTTGACCAAATTTCCAAGCGGGAACAGGCTCCCCTCTTTGATCCTCACCGAGAGCCGACCAGTAATATTCATGGTATGGAAAGCATAACGAGTTTCGTACAGGATCGCATGTTGGCACCTACAAACCGTGCAGGAGAACGACCGGTAGAGCCAACAATGGTCGGCCCTGGCATCAATGAAGGGTTCAGTTCACTTCCGAAGGGCGGATTTCAGCAATATGAGATCAATGACATTATGCGACAGCGGAAGAGTGTTGATGAACTTCGTGCAGAATCGAACCCGAAGATTACTTATGAAGGTGTTGTAGTACCGGGCAAGGCTCTTGCTACACAGCGCGGAGAGCTCGGTGAAACCCGCAAGTATCGCCCCGATACCTTCTTCTTGAATGAGGATGGGGAACGCAATTTTGTTACAGCCTCCGAAAACTCAAAGCCGCGTGAGAGAGCCATTGAAGTAATGAAGTACCAATCACGCACAGAAACCAGCTCCGAGTTTATTGGCCCCGCCGGGGCCGCAGACTTTAGTGCAACCTATTCGGTTCCTTCTTTCCGCGCCCCCTTGGCCCGGCAACAGGAGGGCTATGGTATGCGGAATGCGGATGGGTCGAACTACGGTGTTTCGGATACCGATGCAACAAATAACGATTATGGTGCCTCCAAGTATGAATTATTGACAAATCAGCGCAATGTTACCTCTGAAAGAGGCCAGGGCCTCAACCTGGTTACTGCGGGAGCCCCTTCTGCTCTCACTGTCTATGATCCTAATGATCTAGCCCGACCGACTGTCCGTGAGTCCACGGGTGCAAATGACTATGTGGGTGTTTCTTCTCCTGATGGTGCAGCTCCTAAGTTAACCGTGTATGATCCTAATGATGTAACCCGCACAACATTCCGCGAAATAACCGGGGCAACGGACTATATTGGTGTTTCCTCCCCTGATGGTGCAGCCCCCAAGCTGACAGTCTATGATCCCAATGATGTCGCGCGAACTACATTCCGTGAATTAACGGGCGCAACTGATTACGTAGGTGTTTCCTCGCCCGATGGCGGAGCTCAGAAATTAACAGTATATGATCCTAATGATGTTGCTCGGACAACTTTCCGTGAAATAACGGGATCAACTGACTATGTTGGTATCTCCTCACCCGACGGTGGTGCCCATAAGCTAACGGTATATGACCCTACGGATATTACCCGTATTACTATGCGCAACGTGACAGCTGAGCCAGATAAGGCCTTGAACGTTACACGTGCGGGGATGCCAGGCTCCGCTACACTTCAGTTTCCTGATGGAGTGCGCCGGACTACCAAGGAACAAATTTCCGCCTCTTCAGCGTATGGGGGTGTTGCTGGTGCGGCAAACGCAAAAGCGGAGCAGGTCTATGATGCAGCCTATGCAATGCGTCAATATCCTACAAAGGAGATTCTATCAGCTAGGAGAAATCCTATTGCAGGAAACGGTAATATTGCTATCTTTAACGGCGAGGACTACATTAATCAGACCTACAGAAAGCCTATGACGGATTCGTTGAATGATCGTAAAAATACTTCTGAGAGGGTCGTGGGGCCTCCGCTAGGCAAGGAAGCCCTGGGTCTACAGAGGCCACGCAACATCCTCAAACTGGATATTTCTCGTGAACGCAACATTCATGAAATATTGGATACGCTTGATAATAATCCGTATGCTCTGCCAGTCCACAAGATTGCACTTGGTGGACCAGCTTTCTAAGGAAAGTGGCCTAAGAAGACCTAGCTTCTAGCTAGGCACTACGGCGACCCGCTTTCTAAAAAAGACCTAGCTTTCTAGGCAGAACCTAGATGTACTATATACGAATCAATTGTCCCTAGTAATGACTTCATACTTGCAAGAATATGAATTTGTGCTAAAAAGAAGAATGTTACAAAAAATATCCCTGCTATATTCCCTTGAAATTCATTTGCATACGACGGAAGATATTGAAATAGCAAATAAAACATCGCTATCCACATCAAAAACTGTAGTAATATATAGATTAATAAATAGTCGCCAAATATAGTATTCTTTTTTAGCCAAAAAACTCCTTCATCCAAAAAATGGCCAACAATAAAACCAGGTATTGAATGAAATCCTACTTTTAAACCAAATGAGAATACTGTAGAATATTTCTCTTGTCCAAAAGAGAAGCCTTCTACAAGAGAGGTTTCTATATATTTTTTAATAACATTCATACTATGTAGTGCTCCGATTTATTAGTAAACAATAGTAACATCTCCTTCTGGCCTCACGAAATGCTTAGAATACACAGCGTAGGCCACTTCTGGTACTGGTTTCTCTCGAAGTGCGTTAAAGGGTCGTCCATCTTTGATGCACCAAAGAATTCGAACCGGGACTCCTAATGATAAATAGGGCTCCCGATTCGTAGATGATCCATGGGTGGCATCCACGACCACGGACCTGCCGTGTGCCAAGGCTGTAACAACCGCCTTCTTTGTTACGCCCTTGCTTGTCATCTTATCTTGTTCCACATGAATGTACCCCTTGGTTATTAGATCTCTTGCCAAGCTCGATTTTCCAGAGCCAGGGTTTCCCATTAGAAGTATGATTTCTTGACTTGCAGATATAGACACTGGTGGACAGAGAGGGAAGAGGTCGCAGGGCCGCACGAAAGTTGCACTGATAGCCGTTGCAAAGTCCGAATCGGAGGAAGCCCATTGATAGGGTGGATAGGGATCAGTCGGCCCAACCGCATCCCCGCACATATGGACTTCTGTGAGAGGAGGGAGCTCCTTGATCAACAAATCGTAGAGCCCCCGCCCAGGTTTCCGATACAGAGTATCGCGTTCCTTCCGGGTTGCAGTCGCTACGAGGCACCAAGGAGCCCAGCCATTGGCTTCCTGGAGAGCCGCAAGTATGGAAGTAACCTTTGCAGCTGGATCAGGGCTTATCTTCCAGTCAGATTGATTCGTGATGAGAGCAATAATCCAGCCTTCCCGATGCAGCCTATCCAATGTGGTGGCAACAGGTCCTAGGAAGATCCAATCCGTTGCGGAGGAGGCCCACCGCCGCCCTGAAGCGGATGTTACTAGAGTCCCATCGATATCAATTAGGAATAATTTTTTCTTTTCTTTCTCTAAAGAGTGGGGGGCGCTTGTGGGAATGAGTACGTATGTCATGATTGTACTATACCCCGGCCACCGGCGAACTTCACCTTTTGAGAGAGTCTAAAACTGTCTATCGGAATCGTGATAATATGCGCATCCGAATCTTTTCGAGTTTTTCTGACTCCAAGAACTGCAAAGAGGTATATGAACGACTTTGTCAAATGACAGATACATCTCTATTTACGGCAGATGATGATTATACACACGTAATTATTCAAAATACAGCCATGCCGCCTATTCGTCATATCCCCAAAGAGAATGTTCTAGGATTAGCCTTTGAACCACCGGCGTTTCTCGGTCTAACCCCCACCTTTGTCGACTGGGCACAAAAGCATGTTGGGACCTATTTGATTGGTGATGCAACTGGTCTTCCAGCACCCTTCCGAGAGCATTTTGGATATATGTGGCATATGTCTATTCCACCATCAATTCCGACTAAAACAGCAATGATATCTATGGCATTCAGCGGCAAACATGCGCGAATCCCTGGGTATATATTGCGCCATGCGCTTGTGCAGCGTATCCTTTCATCATCATTGCCGATCGATCTCTATGGGCATGGCTGTCAGCTCTACGCAGCATCGGGCGATAAACGGCTCAAGGGCTCTTTTCAGGATGAGGAACCCTATTTGGCCTACAAATTTAGTATTTGCATTGAGAATTTTCAAACAAATCATTATTTTTCAGAGAAAATTATGAATCCACTCCTGTGTGGTACAACGCCAATTTATTTTGGATCTCGAGCGATTGATAGCTATTTCCCTGATATGGTGCTCCGTTTACCAGATACTGTAGACGAGACAATGAAGCTATTGGAAGATATTTGCAAAAATCCAGGTGCATTTGAGAAAAAGATTGATGTAAATGCAGTTAAGAGTACTATAAATATAGCCACACATGTGACGGACTGGTTCAGAGCCTAAATGTTTCTTCCTTCTGCAACTATAATGGATACTGCCGAATATGATCCACACAGACCAGTTCATCTGTCAGATATGGCAGGTGCAGAGGAATGGGCCGCCCTTGAATCACTCATAAAGAAACCTGACCCGCCTCATATTCTCTTAACGGGGGGTGCAGGTATAGGGAAGAGCTGCGCTCTACGAATTCTATTGGGCACCTCCATTGGATTCTGGCTTCAATGTTCACAAGATCCAACTCTTCGGGATCACCGCGATCGCATTAAATTAGCAGCTCGACGCCGACAACCAGAAGGACAAATTCATTGGATCATTCTTGAACATGCCGATCTTCTTCATGCTGATGCACAGGCATTTCTTCGTCGTATTATTGAAACAAGTGTAGGCGGGACACGCTTTATTCTTGAAGTACGCGAGTTGGCAGCAATTGCTGAACCCCTTTTAAGTCGGACAGTTCTAGTTACAGGCCCGGGTCTCCTGGAGCATGAAGTCTGTGCCGAAGTTCTTCGTCGGAAGCCCGAGGTGTCGATGGAAAGAGCTCGAGAGATAGCCGGGCAGTCTGGTGGAAATATCCGCTGGGCAGTTCTTCAGGCATTAGGAGGCGGTAACTCTCTTGTAATGGAACCTGGCGGTATCTCTGAGAAAATGAGCTGGGCTACGATTCTTGAATTTATGGAAGATGTTCAACGGTCAGGCTCATCTCCCCGCCATACTCTACACAGCAACTCGCATATATGGGAACGAGCAGGTGGGGTCTGCCCTTGGTCTCTCCTTGCGTTGGCGCTGACCAAACGAATCCCCGGTTCCTGATCAGAGAATGGAGAATGTTGCCACTTATTCGGAGGCTCGGTCTGAGTATACCAAGCAATTGGCCTCTTTTGTAGTACCGGCACTTGTGACATGGTTTCAGACAATGTGGTCGCGCAATGCATCCGATAAGCAGCGATGCCTGTCGCTTTTCCAGGGAGACTGTGAAGAGGTGGCCCGATGGAATACGGATAGAGTACACGATGAAGTTCGTGCATTGATTGAGCGTACTGGATGCGACTACATGGAAGAACTGATGACCGCTGTTTTTGTTGCGCATACGAAGGTGCTAACGGCTGTGCGCCTGTCAACAAAGCAGAAGAAGTTGTCGATAACTGTTCCCAAGTTAGATCATTTTATTCACCGTGTATTTCGTGAAACGGCTCGAGCCTTTTGGAAGACACCCTATCTCTTTATGGAGAGCGGGAATGTTGTTGAACGCCAAAAGAATGTATTGCAGATTGAGGCAGCGGCGATCGAGGCAATTACAACTGCTGTCCGCTCTCTGTTGCCCGTAAAGCAGATTTTGAAGGATTACATGGAGGATGATGAAGAGGATGAACCCCCGGTTGTGGCGAGTCCTGTTGTCCAGTCTGTTTCGGAATCGAAAGAGGAGAGTAGTCCGATTATGGGGGAGGCAGCCGCTGCAGATGCAGTCTCAGAAGTCGTCGCAGCCCCTGCTTCTGTCCCCATCACTCCAGCTGCAAAGGAAACAGTTGCTGCCGTAACTGTTCCCGAGGTAGTCAAGATAGATACGGAACCAAGTGTTTCCTTTTCTGACTACGATGAAGTCTTTTCTAAATCATCTGCCCCTGAACTTGTACATGTATCCCGTGATGAAGAGCCATCCGACGGGCTGTTGCAGATTGACGAATCATCGAGTACCGCAATGGATATTGATGATGTAGAAGATTTGGATTCTCCGGCCCCTAAACCCAAACCGAAGCCTTCGGCGGTTCCTGCTTTACCGCCCCCGGTGGTCTCTCCAGTGGTCTCTCCAGTGGTCTCTCCGGTGGCACCCCCATTCGTGCCCTCGCCACCGAAAGCTGCGGCCTCCAGTGATTCTCTCGATTCCGATGTTGTTATCTTAGAATAATGCGTCGGCTAATAAACAATAATGGCCGCATAGCGCAAAGATGGAAATCAAGACGATTATCATCTTCGGGCTAATTGGTGCTGTTTGTATGTTTGTTGTGAGTGGAGGAGTTATTAGCATGATGTCCGATGAGCAGCCGGATGCCTCCCAGTTACTCTCCGGCGCTGCACTCGGTGGCCTAATTGGGTCAGCCGCATCGTATATAGCTACTGGGCAGACAGAGGAGCTGACTAAAACCTTGACAGCTGCACTTCAGAAGGGGGGCGCCCTAGTGGAGTCTGTTACACCAGGATCTGCAGCCGGAATACAGGATATGAAGGTCGGCTTACCTAATTTTTAGAAATTTATTATAGATGAGGGCAACACGTCGGCGACTGCGGCGACAAGGATCAAAATCAAGGAGACGACAGAAGGGTGGTGCAGTCAAACTGCCGCAGTTTGCACCCTTTACCTGGCCCAATAATTTCGGTTGTGCTTCTACAAAACAAGAAATAGTTACGCTGCATGCTGGATCAAAGGGAGATAGAATTGGACCGATCGGACCCTATGCAGACTTTATAGCTCTCTATGGAGAAGATGAGGATGGTAACCCGAAACCAATCGCCTACAGTGATCGTAGCATTGCATTAGTCGGCCCCGATGAGATTCCTTACATAAATACAAATGGTAGTAAGAAGAATCTTCGCCAAAATATGTATGAAAAGCTTACATCCGAAAGAACAGACAATCAACATGAACTTTCGCATGAAATAATAATAAAGGATGATATTCCAAATGTGCTAATATGTCCCGTGGAACCAGCCTTTGGGTTTCACCCAGTAGATAAAGCTGGATATCAAGCCAAACTACCATTACCGCTTATTGAATTAGAAAAACAGGGTGTGATTGAAATAAATCCGGCCCGTGCACCCACATGGACCGGTCGGCTTACCTTTAATCGTCCTGCACTAAAGACTACTCTGTATACAAAAACAGGGGATGTCCGCTCTATTGCACCTGATGGGACTATAACTGTGGATGGACTTAATGGTAAACATTATACTCTGTTCAGAGGGATTATTACAGAAATTACTTAGACATACATCTGGGATAAACTCTCATTAACTTCCTTACGCTTCAGGAAGAGTTCAATATGCTCCCGCTTCATCGTAAAGGGCAGACCGAAGCCCTTGATAGCAAAGGGCACCTTCGCAGGATCATTGTAGAACCGAAGGAGATTGAGTTTGCTGATTACAGTCTGGATACACCGCTTTAGTTCCCGTACCCCCTGTTCCTCACCCGTATAGTGTTCAATGATGTGCGTAATTATTTCCTTGCTGATGCCAATCTTTTCAAAGAGATTGACCTCACGCAGCGCCGCATTCACCAAGTAGCTCTCTGCAATCACAAGCTTTTGCTTTACATTGAACCCATCCACCTTGATATTGTACATGCGGTCACGGAGAATGGGGTTTACCTTCTCATGATTATTGTGGCTAAAGATAAAGAGGCAGCGGCTCAGATTGAGGTCGATGCCCGTGAAATACTTATCCTGAAAGCGGTCATTCTGGCTGCCATCCGTCAGATGGATGAGCAAATTGTTGATCTCTTCGCCCTTGGGCGTTTCACTTACCTTATCAAGCTCATCAAAGTAGAAGATCGGATTCATACACTTGGACTTGATGAGACAATCTACGATGCGGCCCCAGGTGGACCCCTCGTAGGTGTAGGAATGACCGTCCAAGAAAGAGGCATCCGTGGCCCCGCCCAGCGTGATGAAGTGAAAGGGTCGACCGAGTGCCTTGGCCACACCATCCTTAATGAGAGTTGTCTTCCCGACACCAGGAGGGCCGTGGACACTCAGGACGTTACCGGATCCTGCAGGATTTGCAATCCAGCTGCTGACAAACTGCAGGATCTGGAGTTTTGCCTCATCATGACCATAGATAGCACCATCCATATTCTCACGAACGGAGGTTACAAACTTCTGACAGGCGTCGGCTCCATCTTCGATCTTGACAGGGAGATCCTTATATGTGCCAAGGGGGAGCTGTGTATAGCCGTGAATCCACTGGTGTGCCTTGTAGTACTCCGTAGTGCTCGGATCGATATTTTGCAAAGCCGTATACTTGGAAAGGGCTACGCGCTCTACTTCGGGTGGGACCTCCTTGGCCAGAATCTGAAACTTTATCGGAATTGCAGAGTCATCTGGCTCCACCTTGTGCTGAAGCTTTGTCAGAAGCCGATCCTGCGCCCTGGGGGTAAGGCCCTTGAAGTAGGTAATATCGCGGTCAATATCTTCCTCATCGGGATCTACTTCTGTTTGAACCAGCTTCACAAAGCGACGCACATTCTCGGGCTCCTTCTTAAGCTTGTACTTCTTTGGCTTGGGCGGCTCATATCCGGCTGCGAAATCGGAGATGAGGAGTTCAATTGCATTTCCTGATCGCCGGGTTGGCTTTTCCTCCTCATCATCCTCCTCATCTGTATCCTGAGATCCGAGAGTTTCGCCTTCGTCATCTTCTTCCAGATAGGGGGATGGAGGATCATCAGAAGGAAGTTCATCTAGATCTTCACTGTCGCTGTCACTATCACTGTCGCTCTCAGTTACACTATAGTCCTCTGTTGAGGTTTCACTTTCTGCCTTTCGGAGTTCTGCTTCTCTTGCAAGTTTGCGCTTAATTTTCTTTGCTGCTAATGCAGCAGCCTCTCTCTTTGACGGACCTTCCTTAGTCGAAGACTCCTTAGTCGAAGACTCCTTAGTCGAAGACTCCTTAGTCGAAGACTCCTTAGTCGAAGACTCCTTAGTCGAAGACCCCTTGGATTCCTTCTTCTTCAGCGGCTTTGTAGAGGTAGACTTCTTAGGAGCCTCTTCAGCAACATCTGACAACTTTCGGAGACGCCGCTTGATGGGCGGAGTAGGGATTTGTTCTTCCTCCTCTTCTTCCTCTTCGCTGCTAACAATAAGGTCACGGATGTTGCCACGACTGTCAACGCTACTATCGTCATCGTCATGATCCGGGCGAGATCGCCGTTTCTTGGGTGCTGTATCCTTTGCCTTCTTCGTGGTGGGCGGTGTCTTCAGTGAATTACTGCGTGGCATCTGTGTTGTCGTGCTATTATTTCAAGGAACCAAAATAGGGTCAACTTTACAATCGGGGGCCCACTGCTTCAGAATAAATCGATCAGGTCCATCAATGCAAATCGAGCCTTGTTGGTTAAGGAACCTCCCTTTACCTTTACTTCATTCACACGTGTCAGAATGGGACCAACTGCATCCCTCAGAAGTTCTACACAGGCCTTGATCAGGCTTGTAAGACAATCTGCATACTCTTCACAGAGGGGACCCTTCTCATCAAGTGCTTTGGCAGCCGTCAACTCATCGAGGATAACGCCGCATGTACGAATAACATCATCCTTTGAAATTGCTCCGCGAGTAGCAATATGACCCAGGAAGAGAGCATATCCTCTACGGAACTTCCGACGACCTCGGAGAGACACAAAGGCTGCGTATTGTGCTGAGCCAACATCGGGTTCTTCTGCTGCTTCCGTAAAGATAGCCAAGAATTCTCCAAAGATCCGGGTTAGTTCAACCCCAAGATGCGGGAAAGAAGCACGTAATTCGGTAAGGAGTCGGGCATAGAGGGGGCACAGAATCTCTTCTACTGCCGCCTTATCGAAAACGAGCTGAATAAAATCCTTCAGAAATCCAGTATCATCGCCACTCAAGAGTTCACCAAGCCATGCCTTAATTTCATCATATGTAGATTCTGCAAACTTATTCATTTTCTCATTGATTCTATCAAGCATTCGCTCTTCAAGAGTTGCATCTGCACGACCGCGATTCCCGTACCGTACAGCAGGGGCAGCCCGGCCCCGATAGCCTCCGCTACCGCTACCACCGGCATGACCTCCTCCTCTGCCACTAGAGGCTGCCGGATGCCCACCACCGGCACCAGACCTCCTAAAGTCCCCCGAAAATCCGCTGCCTGACAGAGCACTGGAAGGTCCACTGGAATGACCACCTGAATGACCACCTGAATGACCACCTGAATGACCACCGGAATGACCACCACCTCTACGGAAATCATGACCTCCCGCATATCCCATTCTATGGCCACCTGAATGGCCACCTGCATGGCCACCTGAATGACCGCCTGAGTGACCGCCACCTGAAGTTCTCTGCCGCCAATTTGTGTAAACCCCACCGCCCCCTCCCCCTGAGCCTTCCTCTGCCGGAAAGCGCAAGGCTGCAATCCGAGCCTTTACTTCTTCGGGACATGCAGTAACGCGCTGCATGTGCCCAAGAGCCGCCTCTAGCAAAGATGGCAAATGTATAGCTGAAGCAGACATCATGATCCTATTGATGTCACATATGTTTAGGTGCGGCCGTTTCACCGTCAAGTTTTGCGTCCGCCCAATAGGACTATGAAACTAACCGATACAACGCTACGGGATTTTGATGTTGATAGTCTTGTCGCCACCTTCTCTATATCGACAGCCGTTGGGATTTCAGCCCTCCAGGCAAGACTCTCAGCACCTACAGATGATGTGGCAGAACTTACGAAACGTCAAGCCAACATCAGAGACCTTCGATCGCGCTGTAAAACTCATACCGACGCGATTGCGGAGGCCCGTGCCGTACTCAAGAGCTGTGAAGCAGATGTAGTTAGTGTAGGGGCCGCAACATCCGATAAACGACTCATGGAATACTACACACAGATTCTATGGGCGACAGATTCTATGGCTGCGCCCCTGAATCATCAGGGATGGTTAACAGAACTCATTGTGCTCTTTCGCACAATCTTATTACCCGGTCTTACTGTAATCCTACCCCTATTTGTTTTAATTGCACCCTTTCTTCTATATAATTTCATTCTCAAACAGGAAATAAGTGTCTCTGGATACTTTGATCTTTTACAGACTTCGGTTAAAAAGGCTATGCCCTCTGTCCTAGGGGCGCCGCGGTTTGCAGGGAAGGGTGGCCTCCTAGAGCTCGGGGAACAGTTTGCTCATGTTGCGGTGGCATTTGTTATGTTTGGATTCTCTGCATGGAGTCAAATCTCATCGGCTCTTTCTATGCGGGGTATTGTTGCTGATATGCGTCGCCGAGCTGAGTCCGTCCAACAATTTACACAGGCAGTCTTGAATCTTCGATCTCTCCTAGGTTACAATGTAGATGAGAAGCCTTACATATGGTCTGATGGCTCACTGGGTCTCTTTGGCGATGCATGGAATGATCCATCCCGTATTCACCGACTTGTAACAGAGGCCGGTGAACTAGATATGTTGATTGGAATAGCTTCACAGAAATTCATTTGCTTTCCGACCTATGATAACTCTGGCATTCATATCCAAGATATTTATCATCCTGGTATCGAAAAGAATAAGAGGATTTATAACACAATCACAATGAATGATGCAACAAAACGGCACGTACTATTGACGGGGCCGAACCGTGGGGGGAAGTCTACATTACTCAAATCATTGGGGGCCGCAGTTCTTATGTCACAGACGCTTGGCATTGTCTTTGCACGATCGGCAGCTCTTCCTGTCTTTGAATCTATTATTACAGCCTTATCTCCTTCAGATACACTTGGGAAACTAAGTCTATTTGAAGCAGAAATAGAGTTTGCCAAGAATGTCAAGGCGTTAGCTCTCCAAGGCGAAGGCCCCATGTTTCTCATGATGGATGAAATCTTCCACGGTACCAATGCCCACGATGGTGTAGAAGCCTCGGAAGTATTCTTGGATGAACTCTATGATCTACCTGCTCCTATCTATAGCATTGTGTCAACACATTATATGTCTCTCCCAAATCGCTATGGAGAGACAAAGACACAGAATCTATGCATGGAGGCATCTATTGATCCGTCCGATTCAGACCGCCTGGTCTATACCTACCGCCTTCGGCCTGGGAAAAATGGCCACAGTTCTGTACGCGAGATTCTACGGGAGCGCGGCCTTCTTGTTTCTGGCAATAGAGTGCGGCCAAGTGTCCAAAAAAAGGTCGATGTAAGCCAGTAAAGCTATGAACTCTCTGCCGATGGAAACAATCTTCCTTGCCCTCAGCGGTGTTATTCTCATGGCAGGTGTCTTGTATTGGTTCTGGAGTCACATCCAGCTAACTCAGAAGAAGGTGCAACTCCTCGAGAATGCTGTTTTTGAATTACGCGGGATGTTACAGCGAGGGCCGGGGCCTGATATAGAAGATGGCCAAGTCCCGGATCCGGGTCCCGGCCCCCTGCCGACTTTACCCGAAGAATCCGGTACCCCCCCACCCTCCGTGTATAATGATTTGAGCGACGATGACTGGAAGGAGGAGACCTCCAAGACACCCGTGATTCCTTCTTCTACTCCACTCGAATCCTTAGAAGAAGTTGCCCTGGATCTTCAGCCAGGCGGCCGCATTGAGGGGGTCGCAGATACACCCGGATCAGAGTCTGTAGCTGCATCTGAATCACAAAATGTTGCTTCTGCTAATGAATCAGAACAGTTTCGTGAGCTCTTTATGGCACCCGCTACAGCAGCAACCGCCACAGTCACCTCTGCTTCTGACGTTTCTTCTCTAGATGGCATGCCGGTAAAGGATCTCCGGCGTCTAGCGGAACAGCGGGGCATCCCGAATGCTTCCGAACTTCGCAAGAAGGAAATCTTATCTGCTCTTAAGGCCCAGATTGCACCCCCTTCGGCCGGTCCCCCTGCAGCGGCAGCTGGTTCCTCTGTGCAGGTTGAAAAGACTCTTGATCTAACAGAAGTTTCTGAGATCCTTGAATAAATTTTGAGTGTGACTGATAGGGAATCATGGACGCAACACGAACACTCAATCCGCATTATTCTGGGGCACCCGCGAGGATGTCGGATGGCCGTCTTTTCACAGACTATCGTGGAAACTGCACAACGCTGTCGCCGCTTAGCTCCGATTCATGGGCGGATTTTGATAGGAAGCAGACAATGGTAAAGGATGGAAATCATCAGATTACTGCGGATCGTCGTATTGCTTTTGTACGCGGCGCTTCCATTAATTGTGTAGACACAATGTTGCCCGAAGCAGCAAAGCGGGTCTATCGCTGGGATTCTGTAGCTGTACTGCCGACGGCTGCGGGACCTCTTGGTATTGGCACTGGCACAATGTATTTGCCGGGTACCCCTGCTCTGGCGGGTGCAGATCCCGACCTCTTAGCATCTATGACATTTCCAATAATCCCCGGGTCTATAAAGCCTATGCCAGTGTCTATTCAATCAGGATACCCGCTTCCTGTACTTGGGCGCCCTCAGAATCGCTATGCAGCACCGTATGGTAACTAGATATGACAATAATACTATAAATTTCATTATATTTGTATAGAATACTCTGTATAAATGTCATGTAATAAAAAACTTTATATATTTTATAATAGATGTCTACACCTTCATCTAAGCCTAACCCACTTTCTATTCCTAGTCTTGCAAAGGCTGCGTTCCTTGTTGCAGCAGGAACAGCCAAGAACATGGCGGGTAAACCAGCAAGTAATGTTGTGCGTGTTAACGGTGGGGGTGCTGGTAGCGGTGGCGCAACTGTAAGTTTTCCGGGTTATGCGAATAATGGGGTCGGGCGCGGTACAGGTAGTGGTATGGGGGCTGCGGCCCAGTTCCAATTTGCGTATCCTAATGCCATGCAGGGAATGGCCGCACAGGCCATGTATGATGGTATGTTGGCATCAGGAACAAAAAAACAAGAAGCTAGAGAGGCTGAGGAAGCGGCAGCAAAGGCTGCTGCCAATGCTGCGGCTGCTGCAGCGGCGGAAGCTGCCGCAAAAGCGAAAAACAGCACCTCCGGTAAAAAGGAATTAGGGGGTGGCCGCCGCCCTAATCGCAAAACTGGTAAAAAGAATGTAAGGGGTGGTCGTCGTGCATCCCGAAAACAGGTAGCCCGAAGATAGGAAGTCTAAAGATAAATAAACCGCTATTTTACATTCAGTGTAATAACATATTTTGTGTGTAGATACAACTATACATAAAATATATTACAAAAAATTTGAGGGGAGTCTAGCTATTCAACGCTAGTTACAGGGATTGTATGTGCTGCCCAGCAATATGAATTTACCATGCCTCTTTTTGTTAAAGCATCTGCTTGTTTATAATTTGTTAAAAATAATGGCAAGGCCCCTTCACAACCAGGCTCCATAGGAAAGAACAAGAGGTACCGAAATAGATATGTGGCCTGACCTATATCCTTCTCATTTGAAACAAGCTCAATTATTTGTTTGAAGTATTCTGCAGTGGGTAGAGGTCTTCGTTGAACGGTTAGTACATTTTGCACTGTCTGCATATTGCCTGATTCCAGGGCATTAAAGAGTACTGTTGTAGAAATAGCGGATTTTTGCAGCAGTAAAAGAAGAAGTGCAGGGGGGGCCTGTAGTTTAAACTGCAGATGAATGAGCAAATACTCGAGCGATAAATAACGATATCTATCTAGACTGGCGGATTTTGTGTCGTTGAGTTCTTCTTCTTTTGTTTCTTGCATTCTTCCTAGTAAGTTGCCGGGATTTTTTTGAAACTAAACGGCGGCCACCGATGTGCACGTTCACATTTGCCTCTGGATCAGCGTCTACGTCTGCGTCTGCGTCTGCGTCTGCGTCTGCAACAGCGACAGCTACTGGGCACATCAGTGCCTGTATCGCTGCAAATGATATATTTGGATTGTTAAAGGTATTAAAGAATTTATATAAGGGACTCGTAGTTCGACCTGGGCCTGGAATACTCCTCTCTAGTGCAGCTGCATTCTGCAGTTCTTCCTGCTCAAATGCTGTTTTTCCTGCAGCCAATGCTGCTGCTTCAGCTGCATTTATTAGTAATTGTACTTGCCCCAGGTGCACATGTATTCTATAGTCATCCCGAGACCAAGGATCAAAACGCGTAAAGATTGCTGGATTTGGATTAGGTATGTTTAATAATGGGCTCAGAGTATCTTTAATACTACAATTTTTACCATTGGAATTACGCCATACATCATAGATTAAGATAGTAAGATCACGGGATTCAGATGAACGACTGTTAAAATATATATTTGTTTCTAGTTGTACACCTTCATACGTAATTCGAAAGAAACCATAATCAATAATTTTGCCATTCATAATATTTTTTGCATGTAGATCACCATGATTACCATTTAAATCTGTGTAAATTTGTTGAAGTTTGGGTGCAAGGGAGCATAATGATTTTTTAAAGTAGTCTCCTCTACAAGTTTGGCCAACCGTAAATCCGGCAACGGCCGCTACATCAGCAGGAAGAGCCGCTCGACCAGCCTCTATACCTAGCTGCTCATGTAATGTTCTATCAAGAATTTCTAATAAATAAAATATCTTGATGGGCCGCCCTGCAACAATTGGAGCAATTCCAATTTGATGTATTTGATTACAGAAGAGTGGATATTGTTGACATAATATATAATTTACTACTGCTTCTTTCACAATATTAATGATTGTATTCATGTCATAGCCACCATCATTTGGGATGGATTGCATTTTAAGAGCAAATTCTAATCCGCCAGGAGCTTCTGTAGTAGATACTTTTGCAATAGCTCCATAGGTCCCCGTACCTATATGGCTTTTCACATAATATCGTATAGGGGCTCCTGCAGGGCCTATAGAAACATAGGAGTCTCGGCGATCAGCTACGGGGACACCGGGATTTTGGTGGCGAACAAAAGTATCATTTCCGTTTGCGTCGGGTACAATTCCTAACTGTGTAATATCTACAGGATTAATCCTAGCTGCTAATGCTGTAAGGGCAGGGTCATCAAAGGCAACTGGATCATTAAGTAATGGAGTACCGTAGGCCGCGAGAGCAGCTGCATCTGCTGGAAGACTTACTGTAAGACCGATTGGGCTGCAGTCAATCGGCATCCCTCCTCTACTATGTGATACGAATCATATAGTACAGGTATACAGGGATTGTATGATTGTATGATTGATAATAGGATTTGGCGTAGGGGCCTGTTATACAGTAGTCCGGCGATTCTAAGCGGAGCTTAAACCCTAGGGAACCGGGCCTCGCAGAGCGACGGCCCGTTAACCCCGTGTCTTTAGACACGGGGGAACCGAGATTCAGCGGAGCTGAACCCGTTACCCGACGGGTTTAAGCGAAGCTTAAACCCTAGGGAACCCAACAAGGTTGGCGCCGAGGCCGAACCCGGCACCCTGGCGCGCCGTGAGGCCAATGCTGGGCGCCATCAGGTCCAGGAGCGCGAACGTGACAGCCGCAACAATGGCGACCGCAAGAACCTCCTCGACGGAGGGCTTCTTCATGGGGATGATGAAGGTGGCGAGTGCAACGGCGAGGCCCTCGAGAAAATACTTAATGGCACGAGTAACAAGCTCGGTAATCGTGAAGCTGTCCATCTTATACTCAGGGTAAAGGATTTTTATGAACGGATCTGTCGTTCATTTAAAGCCGGGATAATCTAATTATCCAGAAAATGGCAACCCCCCCTCAGGTTTTTCTTGAGGCCGATGATGAAATCCGGGGTCAAAAGTTCATCTGTCTGAGTTTCCTCAGCCCAGAGAAGATTCTTGCTAAGAAGGATATTTTCTTCTTTCATAAGTTCCTGGAGTTCTATTCGCTGGAATATAAGATTCACGCAACGGAATCCTTTGTCATGGGGAAGTTGCGGGAAATTCAGAATGTTCTATCTGATGTAGAACTTGCGATCGAGAATGATGTTGAAGAGAAGAAGGCCCTGGGGGCCAAGGTCGCCAAGGCCAGGGAGGATCTTGCAAGGACGACGGCCGCCGATCTGGAAGCTCATGTAAAGACCAATCTGGCCGACTTTAAGACTTCCACGCTTCAGGAGGCCTACGAGCGCTTCATGACGCTACACCGAACTAAGTTAGAGGATGAGTTTCACGCAGCCAATAATTTCCAGACATCTATTCGGGGTCTCAAGTGCCGGGGTGTTTACGGCAGCTACGAACAGGCATCCGCCCGGGCACAGCAGTTACATAAGAAGGACCCGTACTTCAATGTATACGTTGCAGAGATGGGGGCATGGTTGCCATGGGATCCGGAGCCGGAGGAGGTTACAGAGCAACAGTATTCCAATGATCAGCTTAATAAGCTCATGGGCGCCTATCGCGAGAATGCCGCCAAGCGCGATGCATTCTTTGAGGAGGATAAGCGTCAGAAGTTGGCGGCAGCAACCGCAGAGACTGCCGCGGCGAAGGCAAAGTCTTCTGTTGTAACGGAATCGAAGGAGGCCACTTTCGGCGAAAAGGGAAAGGAGACAGCGGCTACGGAAGTGGCCAGGGCACTGTTTGACGGTGTCTCACCGGATCTTGTGATTGAAAATAAGGCAAAGGCTGCAGCGGAGGATACCATTAGCCTTCAGTAAATTTGACGGGGGTTTCGGGTGACCTATTGCGGCTAACACGATGAGCCGCCTATTTATTATTGCACACGATGATGCATTTGCTGATCTCTATAGGAAATCAGCAGATGCTTATAATAGTTGCCCTGTCGAGAGCCGCAATGCAGGATTTGATCTATT
>Ga0209597_1000306_pt1 | contig 32630 bp, 30 predicted proteins | sample M_140625_MF_Meta_FD_187316 | JGI IMG/M metagenome (GOLD analysis project Ga0209597, IMG submission 187316) | Freshwater microbial communities from Lake Montjoie, Canada to study carbon cycling - M_140625_MF_MetaG (SPAdes) (version 2) | ecosystem: Environmental > Aquatic > Freshwater > Lake... | reverse complement strand
GGCGTCGGTTCCGATGCGGTGGTGCGCCGCAGCCTGCAGCGGCTCGCCGCCCAGATGGCCGCCGAGTTCATGCAGAACAACCCCGGCACCAATCTTCACCTGCGTTTCCTGCCGGAGGCGGAACTTTTGGCCAGCGTGCGCGACCACACCAGCCTCGGGGCCGGCCCGGATGTGCTGATCAGCCGGGTGGCGACGGTGGCCAAGCTCTCCAGCGAGGGCCTAATCGTGCCCAGCAATCTCTCCCCCGAGGAGCTTGATCCCCTGCGGATCCAGTTCCTGCCCCGCTTCCGCCAGGGCAACCGGTTCGCTGCCATTCCCTTCCTGCTCCAGCCCAGCCTGGCCTGTTACAACCGCGAGCGCCTGCCCAAGGCCCCCGCCACCCTCGACGCGCTGCTGGCCCGGGCCGCCGAGGGGGTGCGGGTGGGCCTGCCCCTGGAGATGGATGAGCTGCTCTGGTCGGCCAGTGGTTTCGGGGCCGCCAAGCCCCTGCTCCAGGCGCTGGAGGTGGATCAGAAGATCCGGCGGCCCCTCAGTTCCAGCGATCGCACCAGGGTGCTGGCCTGGCTGGCTTGGCTGTATCGCGCCAATGTGCAGCCCACGCTCCAATTCGTGGACAGTTCCGATGAGCTGGTGCAGCGGCTCGGTAGCCGCCAGCTCGACTGGATCAGCTGCAATGCCTCCGCCATCCCCCAGCTGCGGCGCAGCCTCGGCTCGCGGCTGGCGGTGGCGCTGCTGCCCGCCGGGCCGGACGGTCAGCCGGCTGAGCCGATGGCCCGGATGCTGCTGCTGGGTTTCGGCCGCGATTCCACCCCGAACCAGCGCAGGGTGGCCGAACGCTTTGCCCTGTTCGTGCTCAACGATTTCAGCCAGAACAACCTGATGGTGAGGGCCGTGGGCAACATGCCGGTGAATCAGAACGTGATCGTGCCGGTGAAGGAATCACCTCAGCTGGCCACCATGGAACGCAGCCTGGAGGCCTCGATTGTGCCGAGCTTCCGCCAGGGCATCGGCCTGCGATCGCGCACCGAACCGCTTCGCCATCTGCTCAAGCAAGACGTGTACGGCGAACAGACGCCTGAGAAGGTTTTGCAGGGCATCGAAGCCCTGGCCAATGGCACATCGGATCGCGCGCCATGACCCAGCTTTTTTATGTGATCGGCGGTTGGATCGGGCTGCTCAGCCGGGGCTCGGTGGTGCTCCAAGTGCTGGTGGCCATCGGTCTGCTCCTGGGCTATCGGGCCTGGCGGTTCCGCGGGCGTGGCGCGATCTCCTCCTGGCGCGCCGTGCTGGCCAAGCTGGTGTTGGTGGCGCTGTTCGGTTTCGCCAGCCTGTTGCTGCCCCAGCTCGGCTTTGCCGGCGGGCTGCTCGGCCTCTTCGGCCAGATCATGGCCATCTGGACCGCCCTGGCGGCCCTGCGGCTGCTGCTCCGCAGGGTCGTGAGTGCCGAGGCGGTGGATGCCTACTGGCAGCGGGCCGTGCTGCCCCTGTTCCTGGTGCTGGTGGTGCTGGGCCTGATCCATCGCCTCGATGGTCTCGAGGAGATCAGCAACGTGCCCCTGCTGAAGCTGTTCGATCAACGCCTCAGCCTCGCCAATCTGCTGTTGCTGGTTGGGCTGCCTTACTTCCTGGTGGTGCTCTCCGAGTTGCCGGTGGTGCTGCTCGGTGAGGTGATGGGGCGCCTGATGGGCATGGGCTCGGGCAACCGCAAGGCGCTTGAACTGATCTTCCGCTACCTGCTGATCGGCGTGGGGGGCATCTGGCTGGCGGATCGGATCGGCCTCAATGGCACCGCCATCGCCGCCATCGCCGGGGGGCTCTCGGTGGGCCTGGGCTTCGGCATCAAGGAGGTGTTCTCCAACTTCGTGAGCGGCCTGTGGTTGCTGTTCGAGGGTTCGGTGCATCCCGGTGATGTGCTGATCCTCGAGGGCGATACCTGCCAGGTGCGCAAGCTGGGGCTGCGGGCCACCACCCTCTGGCGCGACCGCGACAACGCCGAACTGGTGGTGCCCAACCAGACCTTCTTCACCGCCACGGCCACCACCTACACCGGCTCCGACGACCGACGCCGCGGCCAGGTGCTGATCGGCGCCGGCTACCAGCACGATCCCGAGCTGGTGATCTCCGTGCTGGAGGAGGTGGCCCGTGCCCATCCCCGTGTGCTTGCCGACCCGGCGCCGAAGGCCTTCCTGCTGGATTACGGCTCCTCTTCGATCGATTACTGCCTGCGTTTCTGGATGGCGGATCCAATGACCAATCTCGGCATCTCCAGTGAGCTGCGCCGGTCGATCTGGCACGCCTTCCAGCAGCACGACATTGAGATCCCCTTCCCGCAGCGGGTGGTGCATCAGGCCCGTTAAGGCCCGCAGGTGCCCCGGAACTCAGCAGCCGGGAGGGGCTCCGCCGTTGCCCGGCTTCGGCAAGGCCTTCAGCGCACGCCCAGCCATTTGTGGCTCTGCAGGCTCAGCCGCCAGGTCGGATGGCTCTGCACGAAGGCCAGCGCCAGGGCCTCGCCCGTGGGGTTGCCCCAGGCCGGTTGGAGCAGCAGGTGGGGGGGCGTTCCCCCTGCTGCCATCCGCGGACTTGCCCCCTGCCCGGCGGCGATCCGTGGCGCCGCCCGTGCCAGGGCGGCTGCGGCCATCGCCTCGGCGAAGTCCAGATCCTCGGCTTGCTCCACCACCACCTTCAGCTCCTGGCAGGCGCCCAGCAGTTCGCTGGTGGGGGGGCGGTGGCGCTTGGGGGAGAGGGTGATCCAGTCGAAGCGGCCGCTGAGGGGATCCACGCCGCTGGTTTCCAGGTGGAGCGGCAGCCCATGGGGCCAATCGGCGCTAGCGGTGGCCTCGCGAAGCGCCTGGCAGAGGGGATCCAACCCATGGTGCAGGGGTTCACCTCCGGTGATCACCACAAAGGCGGCCCCGGTCCCGGCCGCGGTGGCGGCTTCGCTGGCCAGCTCCGCCAGGCTCCGGTCCGGGTGGCTCAATTGCGGCCAGGAGTGCTTGGTGTCGCACCAGGCGCAGCCCACCGTGCAGCCCGCCAGGCGGATGAAGAAGGCGCTTCGACCCGCCTGCAGGCCTTCCCCCTGCAGGGAGTGGAAGGTCTCCACCACCGGTAGGGCAGCCGGCAGGGGGGTGGTCCCAGCGGGCGGTGAAGGCGGGCAGGTGGGAGTTTCCACGCGGGTGGGTGGCCTGGCGGCGAGCTCAGGACAGGGTGGCGGAATTCACGGCCAGGCCGTTCTTCTGCCGCTCCAGGGGGCTGCTGGTTGTTGGCACCCCGGCGTCGCCCTCCTGGGGGTGGTGGAGCTGGGCCGCCTCGATCAAGCCACGGAACAGCGGGTGGGGTTTGCCGGGCCGCGAGAGGAATTCGGGGTGGTACTGGCAGGCGGTGAAGAAGGGGTGGCCCTCCAGTTCGATCAGCTCCACCAGACGGCCATCGGGGGAGGTGCCGCTGATGCGGTAGCCGGCCGCCAGGAAGGGGTTGCGATAGGCGTTATTGAACTCGTAGCGGTGGCGGTGGCGCTCGTACACCACCTCATCGCCGTAAAGGCGCTGGCCAAGGGTGCCGGGGGCGAGGCGGCAGGGGTAGACCCCTAGGCGCATCGTGCCGCCGAGATCCACCACGTCCTGTTGTTCGGGCAGCAGGTGGATCACGGGATGGGGGCTGGCCGGATCCAGTTCGGCGCTGGTGGCGCCCTCCAGACCCGCCTGGTTGCGGGCCCACTCGATCACGGCGCACTGCATCCCCAGGCAGAGGCCCAGGAAGGGCACCTGTTGCTCCCTTGCCCAGCGAATGGCTGCCACCTTGCCATCGACGCCCCGGTTGCCGAAGCCCCCGGGCACCACCACCGCATCCATGCCCGCCAGTAGGGCCGCGGCCCCCTGCTCCTCGATCTGCTCGGCGCAGATCCAGCGCAGATCCAACGAGGCGTTCCGGTCCAGACAGGCGTGGCGGAGGGCCTCCACCACCGAAAGGTAGGCGTCGTTGAGTTGCACGTACTTGCCCACCAGGGCCACCTTCACCGCCGGGCCTGGATCGCGCAGCCGCTGCACCAGATCACCCCAGCGCACCATGTCACTGGGGTGATCGGGCAGGTCGAGCACATCGAGCACTTGGCGGCAGAGGCCCTCCTGCTCCATCGCCAGCGGCACCGCATAGATGCTGTCGGCGTCGAGGGCCTGGATCACGCCGCCGCTGGGCACGCCGCAGAAGCCGCCGATCTTGGCCTTGAGGTCGGCGGAGATGGGTCGGTCGCTGCGGCACACAAGCACATCGGGCTGGATGCCGATCGAGCGCAGCTCCTTCACCGAGTGCTGGGTGGGCTTGGTCTTCAGTTCGCCAGAGGTGCCGATGAAGGGCAGCAGGGTCACGTGCACGTAGGCCATGTCGCGGCGGCCCACATCGCCACGGAACTCGCGGATCGCCTCGAGGAAGGGCAGCGATTCGATGTCGCCCACGGTGCCGCCGATCTCGCCGATCACCACGTCGGCGCCGGAGTTGGCGGCTACCCGGTGGATGCGCTCACGGATTTCGCCGGTGATGTGGGGGATCACCTGCACGGTGCCGCCGTTGTAGTCGCCGCGGCGCTCCTTGTTGATCACCGCCTGGTAGATCGAGCCGGTGGTCACGCTGTTGAGGCGTGACATGGCGGTGTCGGTGAAGCGCTCGTAGTGGCCCAGATCCAGATCGGTTTCGGCGCCGTCCTCGGTGACGAACACCTCGCCATGCTGGAACGGGCTCATCGTGCCCGGATCCACGTTCAGGTAAGGATCGAGCTTGAGGATCGAAACGCTGTAGCCGCGGCTCTTGAGCAGACGCCCCAGGCTGGCGGCCACGATGCCCTTGCCGATGCTGGAGACCACCCCGCCGGTCACGAAGACGAACTTCGTGCTCAGGCTCTTGGAGGGGGGGGTCATGGCATCTTCGACTGACCCCTCAATCTACCGGGCGCTTCAAGGTGAGGCGCCGGCGGGCCCTTATTCCAGCAGGCTGCGCAGCATCCAGGCGGTTTTCTCGTGGATCTGGAGCCGCTGGGTGAGCAGGTCGGCGGTGGGCTGGTCGTTGGCCTCCTCGGTGAGCGCGTAGACGCCGCGCGCGGTGCGGGCTACGGCCTCATGGCCGGCCACCAGCTCCCGCACCATCCCCAGGGCCTCGGGCACGCCCTGGGTTTCCTCGATCGTGCTGAGGGCCGCGATCGCCTGGGCTCCGTAGGGGGCGGGGAAGCCGAGGGCGCGGATGCGCTCGGCGATGCCATCGAGGGCGGTCCAGAGCTCGGTGTACTGATCCATGAACATCAGGTGGAGCGTGTTGAACATCGGTCCGGTCACGTTCCAGTGGAAGCCGTGGGTCTTGCCGTAGAGCACGGTGGTGTCCGCCAGCACCTGGCCCAGGCCTGCGGCGATGCGCTGGCGATCTTCGGCGGGAATGCCGATGTCGATCGGGAGGGAGGTGATGGCCATGGCGGGATGGAAGGAGAAAGGGTTGGGTTGGATGTTGGGGTTCTAGCCAGATGCGGTCGCCGTTGGCATGGATCTCCGAGCGCCGGCGCTGCTGCTGAAGCTGAAGGGCCTTTCGCAGGTTCTGCATGGGCGGTTCCCGGCGGGATGGTGGGAGTGAGCGGCGTGAATCGGGTTAAGGCCTCGCTAACGAAGGGGAGGCTTATGGTTGTTTTTTTGCCTTAAACGAGAATAGATTGACGGGAAAATAGGTTAACAAGGCAAGGATCAGGATCCCAATGGGTGGGGGCAGATAGAAGATGCCATCAACGGTTAGCATCACGACCGCAGTGACCACCCCCTTGCTGAGCGCTGTTTCAAATAGGATTTGCAGTTCCTTTCTCCTCTCGGCATTTTGGCCGCGTTGCCTTTTCTCGAGTTTGGCGAGAAATGCCAAGATAAGATAGAGAACTAAGATCAGCACAAAAACACAGGTTCGTGAATAAATCAAATGCTTTCGCGATCCCTCCGGGTGCAAGAGGAGGTCGGCGGCGTAATGATTGACAAGATAGTAAAAAGGTGGAATCAGGCTGCTGGTGAACAGCAGCCAGCCTGTCGAAAGGGCGAATAAGCGTAATTTGATCGCATCGGCAAGAAGGGCTTTGTGATAGGACCAGACGTCGTAGATGATTGTAAAGATAGCAAAATAGCCGATGACCATGACACCAATTGTGGCGGCAAGTGTGATCGCTGAATGTGTTTCTAGTGTGACTTCTCTGATCGACTCCAGAATGATTGTCGGCAGTTCAATGACCAGCAGGGTCAGGATGATTGCGTAGGTTGCATCGATGAGGCCAATCCAGTTCTCGCCACTGGTTTTTCCGATTATTTTTGAAGGTATCATTGCCGAGTTTTATTAGCACGGCTGCATGGTATCAGTCGCTTCTGAGCTTTGGCAATCGCCTTTTCCGTGAATCTTGGTCCCCTGCTTTGTCGGGGGGCAAGTTTCACGGATCTCGATTCATTCGATGCTGCTCAGGTGGTCGCGCATCCTGTTGCGGTGGCGGGGCTGGCGCAGCTTCAGCAGGGCCCGCGATTCGATCTGCCGCACTCGCTCCCGCGACAGGTGCAGGTTTTCGCCGATCTCGGTGAGGGTGCGGGGGTCTCGTCCTCCAGGCCGAAGCGCTGGCGGATCACGGTGGCCTCCCGCTGGCTGAGCTCCTCGAGCAGCAACTCCAGATCGTCGTGGAGCTGCTCGCGGGCCAGTTCCTGCTCCGGGGTGGCGTGGCCATCCTCCAGGAGGTCGCCCAGGTCGGTGTCCTGGTCGCGGCCCACCCGCACATCCAGCGACACGGGCCGCGGCTGCCGTTCCAGGGTGAGGCGCACCACCGCTTCGCTCAGGCCCAGTTCGGTGGCCACGTCCCGGATCGTGGGGCTGCGGCCGAGGCGGGCCGTGAGCAGCCGCTGGGCCCGCCGGATGCGGTTGAGTTTCTCGGTGATGTGCACCGGCAGGCGGATCGTGCGGCTTTGGCTGGCGATTCCCCGGGTGATGCCCTGGCGGATCCACCAGTAGGCATAGGTGCTGAAGCGGAAGCCGCGGGTTGGATCGAAGCGCTCCACCGCCCGCTCCAGCCCCAGGGTGCCCTCCTGCACCAGGTCGAGCAGCTCCATGCCGCGTTGCTGGTAGTTCTTGGCCACGGCCACGACCAGCCGCAGGTTGGCCTGGATCATCCGTTCCTTGGCGCGGCGCCCGCGGTGCTGGGCCAGGCGCAGTTCAGCGGGGCTGAGCTGGCAGCGGTCGGCCCAGCGCAGGAGGTCCCCATCGCCCTGCTGCACCATCAGCCGTTCGCGCCGCTGCACCAGCCGGGCCAGGGTGAGCTCCTCCTCGGCGGTCAGCAGGTCAACCCGGCCGATCTCCTGGAGGTACTGCCGCACCAGATCGGTGGAGGAAGAGCCAGCCAAGGACGCACGCCAAGATCCTTCCACCCTGCGCAGAGGCCCCGGCGACGAGACACTTTCATCGGGATCGCTTCCGGATTGGCTCGGATTGCGGCGGCGTCAGCCCTCGTCGTCCACCCAGGTGCTGGCCACGTGGAGCTCTTCGAGCTGCTTGGTGGCCACGCCGGCCGGGGCCTGGGTCATCAGGCAGCGGGCCTGTTGGGTTTTGGGGAAGGCGATCGTGTCGCGGATCGATTCCTCGCCGGCCAGCAGCATCACCATCCGATCCAGGCCGAAGGCCAGGCCGCCGTGGGGTGGGGCGCCCATGTCGAGGGCCTCCATCAGGAAGCCGAACTGGCGCTCCGCCTCCTCCAGGGGCAGGCCGATCGTCTGCAGCACCTGGCGTTGCAGATCGGAATCGTGGATGCGCAGCGAGCCGCCGCCGAGCTCCAGGCCGTTGAGCACCAGGTCGTAGGCCTGGGCGCGGGCGGTGGGCAGGGTTTCGGCCCAGCGCTCGGGGTCGGTCCCCAGGTCTTCGGCGTTGGGGGCGCAGAAGGGGTGGTGCAGGGCTTCGAGGCGGTTTTCGCCGGCGTTGAACTCGAACATCGGGAAATCCACCACCCAGAGGAAGTTCCACTGGTCGTTGTCGCGGTCGGCGGGCACCAGGCCCAGCTCGCGGGCCAGGAACTGGCGCACCCGATCGAGGGCCTTGTTCACCGTGGCGGTGTCGCCGGCGCCGAACAGCAGCAGGGTGCCGGGGGAGGCGCCAGTGCGGGCCAGCAACTCGGCCTTCTTCGCCTCGCTGAGGTTGTCCTTGATGGCTCCGATCGTGTCGATCTCGCCGCCCTCGCGCACACGAATGAAGGCCAGGCCGCCGGCACCGGCCTTCTGGGCTTCGCTGAACACATCACCGCCGGGCTTGATGCGCACGTTGCTGATGGCATCGTTGCCCCCCGGAATCGGCAGCACCTTCACCGAGCCCCCGGCGGCCACCGCCCCCGAGAACACCTTGAAGCCCATGTCCGCGACCAGGTCGGACACGTTCACCAGCTCCAGGCCGTAGCGGGTGTCAGGGCGGTCGGTGCCGTAGCGCTCCATCGCCTCGTGCCAGGTGAGGCGGGGGAAGGGCAGCGGCAGCTCCACCCCCTTCACCGCCTTCCAGATGGCGGCAATCAGACCTTCGTTGAGGGCCAGGATCTGCTCCTGGTCCATGAAGCTCATCTCCATGTCCAGCTGGGTGAACTCCGGCTGGCGGTCGGCCCGGAGGTCTTCATCGCGGAAGCAGCGGGCGATTTGGTAGTACTGCTCCAGGCCACCCACCATCAGCAGTTGCTTGAACAACTGGGGCGATTGGGGCAGGGCGAACCATTCGCCGCCGCACACCCGTGAGGGCACCAGGTAGTCGCGGGCGCCTTCGGGGGTGGAGCGGGTGAGGATCGGTGTTTCCACCTCGATGAAGCCGCGTTCCTCCAGGAACTGGCGGATCGCCCGGGTGGTTTGGTGGCGCAGGCGCAGGTTGCTGTTCATGCGCTCCCGGCGCAGATCCAGATAGCGGTGCCGCAGCCGCAGCTCTTCGCGGGTGTTCTCCTCGTCGTGCACCGACACGGGGAAGGGGAGGTTGCCCTTCACGGCGTTGAGCACGGTGATGGCGCCCGCCAGCACCTCGAAGCGGCCGGTGGCCAGGCGTTCGTTCACCGAGTCGCCCGGTCGCTCCCGCAGCGTGCCCTGCACCTGCAGCACCGTTTCGTTGCGCAGGTGGCTGGCGGTTTCGAACACCGCCGCAAAGGCCTCGCGCGCCCCAGGGTCGTTGCCGGCCAGCTCGGGATCCACCGTGATCTGCACGGTGCCACTGCGGTCGCGCAGGTCGATGAAGATCACGCCGCCGTGGTCGCGGCGCCGGTCGACCCAGCCGCAGAGCTGGACGGCCTGGCCGACCTGGTCAGCCCGCAGATCGCCGCACCCGTGGCTGCGCATGGTTGAACCGCAAGCAATGGGCGATTTTCCCACGGCGGCCCCTTGGGGTGGCCGCTGGTTGGTGCCGATCCCTGGCTTCCCACCGCAGCGGGAAGACGTTGGCAGGGGGAGGGATTCCTGTCGTTGCGGGCCAGCGGGCGTTTCCTTGCGACGAGAAGAACGGCATGAAACCGCAGCGTTTGGCATGGAATGGGCAGGCCTTCTCCGGCTTTTGCAGCAGCCTCTTAGGGTCCAAGAACCGCTCCGTTGCCTGGGGGGCCTCTGTGACGCTGTCCCGCCGCTCCCTGCTTCAGGCCTCCAGCCTTGTGTGGGGGGTGGGCGGAATGCTGGGGGAGCCCTGGCCCGCCCAGGCCGCGGCCCGGCTGGATGCCCCGGTCCAGGATCCGCAGCTGCTGGAGCGGCTCCAGGCTTGCAGCCCCCAGGATCCGCTGCGTCGTCTCCAGGAGGGCAACGTCCGTTTCGCGGCCGCTTGGAGGGCCGCCGCCGCCGCCCCCGACGAGCAGCGGATGGAGCCCCTCAGCAATCTCTGGCGCCACACCTGTCAGATCGCTCCCCAGGCCCTCGCCCAGGGCCAGAGCCCCTTTGCGGCTGTTCTCTCCTGCGCCGATTCCCGGGTGGATCCAGGCTGGCTGTTTGACTGCGCCGCCGGTGAGCTTTACCAGGTGCGCAGTGCGGGCAACACGGCCTTCGATCAGGCCATCGCCTCCCTCGACTACGCCGTGGGTGTGCTGGGGGTCTCCCTGGTGCTGGTGCTCGGCCACAGCCGTTGCGGTGCGGTGCAGGCGGCGATCAGCGATGCACCCCTCACCCCTCTGTTGGAGGACTTGGTGCAGCCGATCCGCGACCAGCTCCGGAGTGGCGACGACCTGACCCGGGCGATCGAGCGCAACGCCCGTCACGCCGCCGCTCAGCTCACCGCCCGCAGCGCCCTGCTCCAGGACGCGGTAGCGGCCGGCAGGCTCACGATCCGCAGTGCCTACTGCGACATCGGCAGCGGCGTGGTCACCTTGTTGTGACGCAGGTTGGGAAGACGGTTGTGATGGCAGCCGTGGTGGGGCTGTGATCGGCCGTGCTCCCCGGCAGCTGCTGGCTGGCCCGGGCCCCTGTCCTAGCTTCCGTCAGAGAAGACCGCTCATGACACCGCGTTTCCCCCTGGCCACCGTCGGTGCCCTGGTGACCAACCCTGAGGGCCAGGTGCTCATCGTGCGCACTGGCAAGTGGCGGGGCACCTGGGGAGTGCCCGGCGGCAAGGTGGAGTGGGGCGAAACCCTGGAGGCTGCCCTGCTGCGGGAGTTTCAAGAGGAGGTGGGTCTGGAGCTGGAGCGGGTGCGCTTTGCCCTGCTGCAGGAGGCCGTGGACGACCCCCAGTTCCACCAGAGCGCCCATTTCGTGCTGGTCAACTATTTCGCCCACAGCCGCGGCAGCGCGATCACGCCGAACCATGAGATTGAGGAATGGGCCTGGGTGACGCCGGAGCAGGCCTTCACCTATCCGCTCAACACCTTCACCCGCATCCTGGTGCAGTGTTTTATCGATGGGGAATACGCCGGAAACCTCGCTGGCGTCGACCAGGGTTCTGAGACCTCCGAATGTAGCGAGTGCCGCCCCCGATAGCCCCCGGCGTGATGCCCCTCGTTTCCGTGATCACGCCGGTGTTGCCGGCCCACTCCGCCTGGCTCACCGATACCTGGCACAGCCTGCGGCAGCAGGAGCAGCAGGAGCAGCAGGCGGAGCACCCCTGGGAGTGGGAGTGGTTGGTTCAGCGCGATGGTCCGGAGCCCCTGCAGGAGCCCCTCCCGGAGGACAGCAGGATTCGCCAGCAGGTCAACCCGGTGGCCTTTGGTCCGGCCCTGGCCCGCACCCTGGCTTTGGCCCGGGCCCGAGGCTCCCTGGTGAAGGTGCTCGATGCCGATGATCAGCTCACGCCAGGTCAGCTGGCCCGGGAGGTGGCCGTGTTCCAGAGCCACCCGGAGGTGGGCTGGCTCACCTCGGCCGCCCTCGATCTGCTCCCCGATGGCTGCTGCGTGCCTCCGGGGTGGGAAGCGCCGGAGGGGGCGATCCCGATCGGTTGGGTGGCGGGCTGGTGGCGCCAGCATGGCCGGCGGCTGCCGGTGCATCCGGCCAGCCTCTGTGTCCGCAGCGAGCTGCTGCGGGCCCTGGGGGGCTGGATGGCGTTGCCCGCCTCGGAGGACACCGGTCTGCTGCTGGCCCTTAATGCTGTGGCGGAGGGGTGGCACCTCGGCCAGACGGGCCTGCTCTACCGCAAGTGGCCCTCCCAGCTCACCGCCTCCTCCCTGCTGGAGTCCCGCCACTCCCACCGCCAGGACGCCTTCACCATCGCCGAGCAGCGGGCCGAAGCCCTCGGGGCCTGGGGTGTGCGCTGGCCGGCCGAGTCCCCATCGCCTCAGCCCGATGCGCCTCAGCCCGATTCAGCTCAGATCAGGTAGCCACCGCTCACCTTGATGTTGGTGCCGGTGATGTAGCCGCTGGCCGGATCGGCCAGGAACAGCACCGCCCGGGCCACCTCCTCGGCGGTGCCGAAGCGGCCGGCGGGGATGCGCTCGAGGGCAGGTTTGCGCTCGGAGTTGTCGAGGGTGCCGGGGGAGACCCCGTTCACCGTGATGCCATGGGCTGCCTCGGTGACGGCCAGGGTGCGGGTGAGCATCAGCACGCCGGTCTTGCCGATCTTGTAGGGGGTGAGCGCCGGCACCGCCCGGAGGGAATCGGCGTCCACGTCGATCAGGCTCACGATGCGCCCGAAGCCCTGGCTGCGCATGACCGGCAGCACTGCCTGGCAGGCGTGGTACGTGATGTGGAGGGTCTGCTCCACGGCGGTGTGCCATTCGGGGGCGGTGGTGTCTTCCAGGCGCTTCCAGAGGATGCCGCTGGCGTTGTTCACCAGGATGTCGAGCCGGCCCAGCCGCTCGGCTGCCGTGCGGAAGGCGGCCGCGGTGGCATCGGCATCGGCCAGGTCGGCCGCCACCGCCAGGGCCCGACGCCCCATCGCTTCCACCTCGGCCACCACGGCCTTGGCTTCAGCGGCGCTTTGGTTGTAGTGGATCACCAGGTCGGCGCCGGCGGTGGCCAGGGCCAGGGCAATGGTGCGGCCCGTGCGGCGGGCGCCGCCGGTGACCAGGGCGACCCGGCCATGCAGGGGAAGGGTGCTCATCAGGCTTCGATCGTTTCGGCGTTGAGCAGGGCCTCGATCATGTCCGGGTGGTGGGTGCGGATGATGTCGGCGCCGGCGAAGAGCACGTTGGAGGCAAACAGGATGCGGGCCAGCCGCTCCGGCTTGCGGGCCGCGTAGAGCAGGATCGGGCAGTTCAGCACCCGCAGCTTGTCCAGGTTCCAGAGCACGCTGTTTTGCAGCTGCACCTTGCCGTAGTCGTCGGTGGAGGGGTGGATGATGCCGAGGTTGGGGTCGATGATCACCTCCTTCACCCCGGCGGCGCGGGCCTGCTCCACCCGCGGTCTGAAGTGGTCGAGCAGGCCCTGCAGGCGGTAGGGCACCGGCGCGGCGTCGCGCATGCGGTAGGCGTCGCCGTAGGGCATGTAGGTGAGCATCAACGCTGCTCCCGCCGCCGCCACCGCTTTGAGGGCCTCCGGGCTGATTTCAGCGCCGGTGAAGTTGATGTCGGTGGCGCCGGCCTCCAGGGCCACCTGCACGGTGCCGGAGCTCCAGGTGTCGACCGAGATCCGGTAGCCCTCCTGGCGCAAGCGGCGCAGGGGGGGCAGCAGCCGGCGCTGCTCCTCGGCGTCGTCGATCATCGCCGCGGTGGGGGTGATCGAGCGGGCCCCCAGATCGAGGATGCCGCAGCCATGGGCGCTGAGCCAGGCGGCACGCTCCAGCAGCTGCTCCTCGCCCGAAACCACCGAATCGCTCACCATCGATTCAGGCGAGATGTTGATCACCCCGAGCAGGGTGCGGGGGCGGGGCAGGGCCATGGGTGGATCGGGCTGCGAAGGGGGCAAGGGTGGGGGCGGGCGGCTCAGCGGCCGCGGTGGTCGGCGGTGTCCGCCTGCACGGCGGCCAGCAGCCTGGCGAGGGCCTCGGGCTGGCGGCGGCTCAGCTCATCCCAGGTGGGGGTGAGGGGCCGCTGCTGATCCTCCTCCACGAAGCTGCGGCCCGCCTCAAACAGGCTGGCCGCGAAGAATTCCACCGCCCGGGCCTCCTCGCCCCTCTCGAGACGTAGGCCGTTGATCGCCGCATCATCGGCGTAGGAATCCATGAGGTCGAGCACGATCCGCTGGTAGGCCGTCACCAGGGTGCGCACCAGACCCAGGTCGAGCACCTGGCCCTGGGAGGCCAGGCCGCGGAACAGGCTCAGGGCGATGTCGCGGCTCATCCGGCCCAGCCCGCCGCTGTCATCGCTGTGGCTCAGATCGAAGCGCTGGTGCTTGTGGTCGTAGGCGTCGGCGAGGTCCACCTGGCAGATCTGGCGGGTGGAGTGATCGCGGAACACCTCGGTGAGCACGCCGATCTCTATGCCCCAGTCGCAGGGCAGGTGCAGGCGCCGGGCCGCCGCCATCCGCAGGGCGCACTCGCCGGCCAGGGGATAGCGGAAGCTGTCGAGGAACTCCAGGTAGCGGCTGGGGGGCAGGCAGCGCCGCAGGGCCCGCAGCAGGGGCGTGACGAACAGCCGGCTCACCCGCCCGTACACCATCCCCTCGCTGATACGGGGATAGAAGGCCTTGGCGAAGACAGTGCCGCTCTCGGGGTGCAGGAGGGGGTACACCAGTCGCGCCAGCATGCGGGGCTGGAAGCTCACCACGTCGCAGTCGTGCAGGGCCACCACCTCGGCCCGGCCGAGGGCCTGCACCAGCCCGAGGCCGAGCCAGATGTTGTGGCCCTTGCCCCGTTTCCGCGGCGCCAGCCCGAGCGCCCCGAGCTCCGCCACGAGGGCGCCGATGCGGGGGCCGTCGTTCCAGAGCACGTGGTGGGGCTGGGGCAGCTGGCTGAACAGGGCCAGGGCTTCGCGGTAGCCGGCCTCGTCGGCGCGGTCGAGGCCGATCACGATCTCGCCCAGCCAGGGCATGGCGGCCAGGTGCCGCACCATGGGCCCTAGAGCTGGCCCCGCCAGCTCGGAGTGGAGGCAGGGCAGCACGAGGCTGACCGGCGTGCTGCCCGCCAGAGCCGCCACCTCGGCCTCCAGGTCGGCCGTGCTGCGGCCCCCCAGCTCATGGAGCGTGGTGACGATGCCGTTCTGGAAGAAGTCGCTCATGGGGGTGGTGGCGCGGCGATCTCAGGCGATCGGGAGGCCGGGACCACTGGAGATCGGGTGGGGGAGGCCGCGGCTGCCGGTCGCGGAGCGATGGCGGCGATGGCGGCGTCAGCGGCGGCAGGAGTGGCGGCAGGAGTGGCTCGAACCGCTTCGGTGAGGGCTGGAGCCGCTTCGGCCAGGGCCGCCTCCACGGCTGCCAGCCAAGCCTCGGGTCCCCCGGCGATGGCCGTGCGCTCGATCCGGGGCCGCTCCGCTGCCGGGGGCGCCAGGGTCAGGGCCGGGCGATCCGCCGGGTGGAACACCAGGGCCCAAGCGGCGCTCTCCAGCAGGGCGCGGTCGTTCTCGCTGTCGCCGCAGGCCAGCAGGTTCGTGGTGTGGGGAGCCTCGCCCTCCCAGCTCAGCACCAGGGCCAGGGCCTCCGCCTTGTCGCACGGCGGGGCCACGTGCACCAGCCGCCCGCCGCTCACCGCCCCCAGGCCTTCGCCGGCCAGCTGCCGCCGCAACCGGTCCAGGGCGGCCTCGTCGTCCTGCCAGACGAGAGGCACGGAGGCTAGCCGCTGCAGGGCCAGGCGGGCCAGGGGTTCCTCCAGGCCGATCAGCTGCCGGATCGCCTCGAAGTTCAGTTCCTCGAGCAGGGAAAAGCGCAGGCCGCCGCTAGCGCGCAGGTGGTGGAGCAGGGTGCGTAGCCGCTCCGGATCCCCACCACGCACGATCGCCCCATAGGCGCCCAGCACCTGCTGGGGCGCCCCGGCGGCGGCGGGCCAGGAGGCCGTGGGCCAGCCAATGCCGCAGCCGTTCTCGAACAGGAAGGGTTGGGGCGGCAGCTCCGCCAGGGTCTGGAACGCCACCATCTCCGCGAAGGTTTTGCTGGAGGCCAGCAGGGTGGGGATGCCGCGCTGGTGCAGCCGGCGCAGGCATTCGCCCGCGAAGGCGCTTTCGCCCGGATGCTCCAGCAGGGTGTGGTCCACATCGCTCACCACCCGCCAGGCCGCCGCGCTGCCGCCCGGTCGTGCGGCGGACCCTGGGGCCATCAGGAGAGCGCCTCCAGCCGCTCCACGCCGCCGTGATCGACCAGGGCCGCGGCCAGCTCTCCCACCGGGCGACCCGACACCGGATCGATCCACTCCGCCGCGATCTCCGCCAGCGGCAGCAGCACGAAGGCCCGCTCCGCCATGCGGGGGTGGGGCACCTCCAGCCGTTCGGTGGCGATGCGCTGAAGGCCGTAAAGGATCAGGTCGAGGTCGAGGGTGCGGGGGCCCCACCGCTCGGCCCGCACACGCCCGAAGAGGTTCTCGGTGGCCTGCAGCACATCCAGCAGGGCCTCGGGCGCCAGGGCCACCTCCAGCAGGGCGCAACCATTCACGTAATCGGGCTGCACCGGGCCGATCGGGGCGCTCCGATACCAGCTGGAACGGCGGATCACCCGCACGCCCTCGTTGCGGTCGAGGGCCTCAAGGGCTTCGTCCAGGGTGCTGCGGCTTTCGCCCAGGTTGCTGCCCAGGGCAATGGCCACCTGATGGAGCGGTTCCGGGGTTGTGGCCATGGCGTTGGAGTTGGCGCTGGCTTTGGCGGTGGGGTTCAGGCGGGTTCGCCCTTGGTGCGGGTCATGGCGATGGCGATGTGGCCCTCGAAGCGGGGAATCGGGGGCGTCACCTTCACCAGGCGCGAATGCACCTTCTGGACCGGCTCGAAGGCCAGCACCGCGTCGATGATCACGGCGTTGAGCTTCTCGATCGTTTTGAAGCGGGAGGTTTCCAGCAGGTTGGTCACCCGTTCCACCACATCGGCGTAATTGAGGGTGTTCTCGAGTTGGTCGTCGGAGCCGGTGACCGAGAGATCCATCCAGATGGTGAGGTCCACCTCGAACCACTGGCCGAGCACCTGCTCCTCGGGGAAGTAGCCCGTGTAGCCGTAACAGCGGATGCCGGAGATCTCGATGGCATCGAGGTCGGGCTTGGTGCTGGTCATGCCTGCGATCCGCGGTGCGAGCCGGCTCGCGCACCGACGTTTTGCGGATCGTACTGGCCGGACGTGCCGGTCTCAGCCACGGCGGTAGAAGGGCCGCTTCACCACCACGGCTGGCTCGGCCTTGCCGCGGATCTCGACGGCCAGGGCCGTGCCCAGCTTGGCGGCGGCGGTGGGCACGTAGGCCAGGGCGATGGCCTGGCCCAGGGTGGGGGACCAGGTGCCGCTGGTCACCTCCCCGACCACGGCACCGTTGTGCAGCACCGGGTAGCCGTGGCGGGCGATGGCCCGGCCCTCCAGGCGCAGCCCCACCAGCCGTCGCGCCACGCCGTCGGCGCTCTGGCGCTCCAGGGCGGCGCGGCCGATGAAGTCGGCGGGCATCTCGAGGTGCACCAGCCAGCCCAGGGAGGCCTCCAGCGGCGTGGTGGCCGCATCCATGTCGTTGCCGTAGAGGTGCATGGCCGCCTCCAGGCGCAGGGTGTCGCGGGCGCCGAGGCCGCAGGGGGTGACCCCCTCGGCTAGAAGCTGCTCCCACAGGGCCAGGCCCGCATCGCGCTCCAGCAGCAGCTCAAAGCCGTCCTCACCGGTGTAGCCGGTGCGGGCCGCGAACACCGGTGCTCCGGTGGCGGCGCCGCGGCCACCGCGGAGCACCAGATCGCGGTGGCCGAAGCGGGGCAGGTCCGCCAGGTTCTCGCCGACCAGCGCTTCGAGCCGCGCGGGGGCCTCCGGTCCCTGCAGGGCCAGCAGGATGCCCTCGGGTCCCTTGCGGTCGACGATGGTGATGCCGGTGGGCTCCAGCTGGCTGCGGATCCAGGCGGTGTCGGCCTCGGCGCAGGCGGCGTTGATCACCAGCACCACCTCATCGCGCTCGCCTTCGGCGCCGGGCCGGCGGCCCCGGTCGTACACGATCAGGTCGTCGCGGATGCCGGCGGCGTCGTTGAGCAGCACCGTGTAGCAGGCCTCGCCGGGGCCGATGCGGAACAGGTCGGAGGGCACCAGGCGTTGTAGTGCGTCCTTGACGCCATCGCCCCGCAGCACGAGCACCCCCATGTGGGAGATGTCGAAGACCCCGCAGGCCTGTCGCACCGCCGTGTGTTCGGCTACCAGGCCGGCGAACTGCACCGCCATCTCCCAGCCGGCGAAGGGCACCAGCCGCCCGCCGGCGGCGCGGGCTGCCCCGTGGAGGGGGGTGCGCCGTAGGTCGGTGGTCGGGGCCGGATCGGGCTGGAGGGCTGCGGCCATGGGAAAGGTGACACCTGGGCGGATCCTATGGAGAGGGGCGGGGATACGGTTTTTCTCCTGGTTCAACCTTCGCCAACCTGCCTAGTCTGAGCCTCCTGAACCCGTGCTTACACGCCTCGCGCCATGGGCCATCGCCCCAGCTGCCGCAGCTGCCGCCATTGCATTCCACCCCATGGGATCGCCTTGGGCTACTGCCAGCTGCGCCAGTTGACGATCCATCCCGACCTGGTGGGCGACCTGTGGTGCCATCACTGGACCGCTCGGCCTCCCCGGTTGCCGGTCGTGGCCCCGGGTGGCGCCGCCGCACCTGCCCAGGCCAATGGTCAGCTCAGCCTGGCTTCCATGCTCCAGCAGAACTGACCCTGTCCCGTCCCCAGAGCCGCAGGCGAAGGCAACCATGCAGGGAGCCTGGGGATTCGGTTCTTTGGGGCATTTGCGGCAGTCCGCAGCCCATCCGACGCGCGGATTAGGTGCAGATGGCTACAGGGTTGAGGCCGGCAAGGTCTTATCTTTACTCTATATCTATTTTGCCCCTCACCCTGGAGGTGATCCGCGTTGGTCGCCACGCCCACCAGCACCACCCCCCTGGAGCTTCTCGCCGCCCAGGTTGACTGCGAGCTTTTTTCACTCCCCACTGGCGCCCACGTGTTTTCCCGGGGAGCTAGCGCCAATGCGATCTATGCCTTGAAGCGCGGCATCGTGGAGCTGGAGGGCCCTACTGCCGAGCGCATTTGCTACCGACCCGGTGAGCTGTTCAGCTACCAGGACATCGTGTGGCGCCAGGGAGACCATCGCAGCGATGCCGTGGCGCGCACGCCGGTGGAGATCCTCCGGCTTGACCGCCTGCGTTTCCTCAACCTGCTCCACAACCACCCCACCCTGGCGGTGCTGCTGATCGCCCAGCAGCACGATCGCCTCCGCGAACAGCGCACCAGCGGCACCTGCGTGTACTGAGGCTTCCGGTCCAGGCCTCAGGAGTGGGCCAACAGCAACAGCAGGCTGCGCACCACTTTGGCGGCGAACACCGCGCTCACCCCACTCGGGTCGAGCTGGGGGGCCAGCTCCACCACATCGGCGGCCACCAGCTGGTGGTGGCGCAGTTCCTCCACCAGGGCGGCGAAGTCGCCCCAGAGGAAGCCGCCGGGCTCCGGGGTTCCGGTGCCTGGAAGGACGGCGGGATCGAACCAATCGAGGTCGACGGTGAGATACAGCGGCCGTCCCCGCAGGGGGGCCAGGGCCTCGGCCATCGCCTCGATGGCCACCAGCCGGTCGCTGCCGCGGAGTTCCTGGAATTCCTCGCGGGTGCCACTGCGGATGGCGATCTGGCGCAGGATGCCGCTGGGCAGCACCTCCAGGCAGCGCCGCATGGCGCAGGCGTGGCTGTGGCGTGCGCCGAGCCATTCCTCCCGCAGGTCGGCATGGGCATCCAGCTGCACGAGCACCAGGTCGGGATAGCGCCGGGCCACCGCTGCCACCGCGCCACTGCTGATCGAGTGCTCGCCACCGAGCATCAGGGGAGCCAGGCCGAGAGCGAGCACGGCTTCGGCGGCCTGCTCCACGGCGGCCACCACCGGTTCGGGTGCACCGTGGGGGATGGCCACGGCTCCGAGGTCGGCGAAGGCGGTCTGCTCCAGGTCGAGGTTGAGCTGGGGGCAGTAGGTCTCCAGACCGGTGCTCACCTCCCGGATCGCGGCGGGCCCGAAGCGGGTGCCGGGGCGGAAGGAGGTGGTGCCGTCGTAGGGAACGCCGAAGATCCCCACGCGGCAGCCGGCCGGATCGCGGCGGCTGGCCATGTAGATGGCCCCTTCGGTGTCGAACAGCTCGCTCCGGTCGGCCGGGGCGCCGAGGGTTGCCGGATCGCCGGACGCGCTGGGACCACGGGGCGTTGTCGGGGCAGAAGTCGGGAAGGGGCCGGTCACGGTCGGGAGGGCAGGGACGATTGGCTGGAGAACGTTCGGCGCTGGGGTGGGCTGGGGCGGATGCATCGCCTGATGGGGGTGGTTCCCCGGCGATTCAGCTTGACCCGCAGCGGCGGTTGGCTGGGCGGACCGCTCATGCCAGGGTCAGAGCGATCGGCTCGGGCTAAGGGTTCGCGTTGAGGCAGGCTTCGGCGGGATGGCTCGAGGGCCTCAGCCGCCATCGGCCAGGGCCCGTTCCACGAAGGCCGGCACCGCATCGAAGCCCCCCCGTTGCCAGCGGGGGCTCCAGATTTCGCAGCCCGGCGCCACGGCGGCGGCCCGATCCGCCTGGGGGTCGCGGTAGCGCGGCCCATCGACGGCGGCGAAGGTCCAGCTCCACCAGCCGCTTGGGTACATCGGCACCCAGCCGTAGAGCGGGTCGGCGTGGCCGAACACCTCGCGCAGGAGCCGCACCGTGGCGATGTGAACCTCGCGGAAGGCCTCGGGCGATTCGCTCTGGGTGGCGAACACCCCGCCGGGCCGCAGGATGCGGCGGCAGTGCTCGAAGAAGGCCCGGTTGAACAGGCCCTCGGCCGGTCCGGCCGGATCGGAGCCGTCCACGATCACCACGTCGTAGCTGGCGGCTTCGGCCTCGCGCACCCAGGCGATGCCATCACCCACCGTGAGGTGGAAGCGGGGATCGCTCCAGCAGCTCCCGCCGATCGAGGGCAGATGCTCCTGGCTCCACTCCACCACCAGGCCATCGATCTCCACCATGTCGAGGTGCCGCACGCCGGCATGGCGCAGGCACTCGCGGGCGGTGCCGCCGTCGCCGCCGCCGATCACCAGCACCCTCTCGACTTGGGCGGCGCCGCAGAGGGCCGGGTGCACGATCGCCTCGTGGTAGTGCCGTTCCTGGCGTTCGGCGGTCATCCAGCAGCCGTCGAGCAGTAGGCCTTTGCCGTAACGCTCGCTCTCGATGATCGTGACCCGCTGGAAGGGCGAATCCCGTTCGGCGATCACCCGACCGGCCAGGCCGTAGCGCACGCCATCGAAGATCTCATCGACCCATGGGGCGCTGGAATCGCTGGAAGCGGGGACAGGGGGGGTGCTCACGCGCCTGGGCCGGATGATGGAGATCTAGCTAAGCGTCCCGAGGTCACCCGCGTCGGTGCCGGGGATCAGACCCGGGGGTGTCGGCCACGGCAGGCGGTAGGGCTGGCCGTCGCCATCCGGACCGGACTGGATCACTCGTCCTGGAAGCGCTGCGCGATGGAGCGGAAGGTTTCGACCTCGATGAGGAAGGCGCTCACCACGGTGGGATCGAAATGGCTGCCGCTGCCGGCTTCAATCATCGACACCGCCCGTTCGTGGGAAAAGGGTTCTTTGTAGACCCGGCGGCTGATCAGGGCGTCGTAGACATCGGCCACCGCCATCAGCCGGGCCGGCAGCGGGATCGCTTCCCCCGCCAGGGCGTGCGGGTAGCCACTGCCATCCCACTTCTCGTGGTGGCTGCAGGCGATCTGCCGGGCGACGCTCAGAAAGGTGCTGGGTGCATCGAGAAGCTTCTCGGCGGCGGCGATGGTTTCGAGGCCAAGGGTGGTGTGGCTTTTCATGATCTCGAACTCCGCCGCATCGAGCGCTCCGGGTTTGAGCAGGATGGCATCGGGGATGCCCACCTTGCCGATATCATGCAGCGGAGCTGATTTGTACATAATCTCAATGATTTCATCGCTCAATTCGGCTGGAATTGATGCGGTTTCTAAGCCCTTCTCTTCCCACATTTTGCGCAGCCTTTCCGCCAGGGTTCGCACATAATGTTGGGTGCGGCGGATGTGCATGCCCGTCTCGATGTCGCGGGTTTCCGCCAGCGATGCCATCGCCATGATGGTGACATCCTGCACCATCTGAACCTCCCGGGTGCGGCGTTCCACCTCCTCAATCAGATAGCGGTTGTTGTAGGCCAGCTGGTCGGAGGCGGCCTTGAGGGCCAGGTGGTTGGCCACCCGGGCCAGCAGGGTGGGTGGAGACACGGGCTTGGTGATGTAGTCGACGCAGCCGCTGCGGAAGCCCATCTCCTCGTCCTGCACCTCGCCGCGGGCGGTGAGAAAGATCACCGGAATCGGTGCCGTTTCTGGATCCGCCTTGAGGGCTTCACACACCGTGTAGCCATTGAGCTCCGGCATCATGATGTCGAGCAGGATCAGATCGGGCCGGGGTTCGAGCCGGGCCAGCCGCAGGGCGGCCGCGCCGCCGTTGGCCAGCAGCACCCGATAGCTCTCCTTGAGCAGCGCATGCATCAGCTGCAGATTCTCCGGGGTGTCATCCACCACGAGCACCCGGGGGCGCTCCTCGCCTGGAGGGATCGTCATCGGGAATCTCCGTTGCCCGGGGAGGCCAGGGCAGGCGCCACCGGGGTGGCAGCCTCGAGAGCTGCGGCGGCAGCCTCGAAGGCGAAATGCTCCAGCTGGCCTTCCATCGCCCTAAAGGTGGCGCCGCCGAGCAGCCGCTGCAGGCTGGCCCGGTGGGCCTGCAAGAGATCGATGGCTTCGCCATCGCCAGCCTGGAGCAGGGTCCGCAGCTGCTCCAGCAGGTCTGCGGGCTCCGGCATCGCCGCATCCCAGGGGCCATCCGGCCCGCTCCCGCCCAGTTCCTCGCCCTCGCCGTGAACCTCCGCCAGGGTCCTTCCAGTCGATGGCAGGGCGCGGATCAGGGCCACGGTCTCCTCAAGGGTCGAGTGGAAGTGGTCGAGGTCATCAGCGCTGGGATGGCCGGCTTGGAGGGTGTTTTCGAGCCGGCTGGCCGCTTCCGCCAGGGCGGTCGCCCCGAGGTTGGCGGCCACTCCCTTCACGGTATGGGCGATGCGCCGGGCTGTCGGGGCATCCTGCTCATTGAGGGCCGCGGCCACCCGGTCGGCGGCATCGGCCTGGGTGTTGGCCATGCTGGAGAGCAGCCGGTGGTAAAGATCTTCGTTGCCCGCGGTGCGCCGCAGCCCACCCTCCCGATCCAAGCCGGGCGGCGGCGGTGTGGTTGCTGGGGGGATGCCGGGCTGGGCCGCGGCTGAGGCGGTGTCTGCCTCCAGCGTCCGTTGTCCCCAGTGGGCCAGGGCGGCGTACAGCCTGGTCGGTTCGATCGGTTTGGTGAGGTGTTCCTGCATTCCGAGCGCCAGGCAACGCTCCCGTTCCTCCACCAGGGCGTGGGCCGTCATCGCCAGCACCGGCAGGTCGTTGAAGCGGGGGTTGCGGCGCAGGCGCCGGGTGGCCTCCCAGCCATCCAGCACCGGCATGTTGAGGTCCATGAGCACCAGGTCGAAGGGAAGGCTGCCGTCATCCCCGCCAGCGTTGTCCGCCGCTCCGTCCAGCAGCCGCAGGGCCTCCTCGCCGTTTTCGGCCACGGTGACGTTCACCGCCACGCTGTTGAGCAGTTCGACGCAGATCTGTTGGTTGATCTGGTTGTCCTCCACCAGAAGCACCCGCAGGCCATCCAGACCCTGGCACAGCAGGGTCTCCGCCATCAGCTGGTCCGACCGGCCTGAGGAGCTGGTGGGCTCGACCAGTTCGATCAGGGTGTCCACCAGGTCGGACTGGCAGATGGGTTTGGTGAGGAAGCCCTGCACGCCGAGCGCGGCCGCCGCCATGCGGATCTCGGCGCTGCCGTAGGCCGTGACCATGACCACCTCGGGGGTGTGGGGGACCTCCAGGGCCTTGAGCCGGCGCACGGTTTCGAGGCCGTCCATGTCCGGGAGCTGCCAGTCGAGCAGGATCAGATCGATGGGCTGGCCGGAGGCCGCCGCCTGTTCGACCCGCTCGAGGGTCTCCTGGCCACTGCCGCAGGTGGACAACCGGATGGGCAGATGGGCCAGATTCGACTCCAGCACGCTGATCGCGATCGGGTTGTCATCCACCAGCAGCACCGATAGGCCGTTGAGCCCATGGGGCAGCACCGGTGAGGGTGGCGCGACCGCGAGCCCGAACCAGGCCGTTGCCCGGAAGGTGGTGCCCGCCCCGACCTCGCTGCTGGCTTCGATGCTTCCCTCCATCAAACCGAGCAGGTGGCGGCAGATGGTGAGGCCCAGGCCCGTGCCGCCGTAATGGCGGGCGGTGGAGAGCTCCGCCTGCTCGAAGGGTTGGAAGAGGTTGGCCAGCTGGCTTTCGCTGATGCCGATTCCGGTGTCGCTCACCTCGAAGCCGAGCTTGATGCGCTGGTTCTGGCGTTCGAGGTAGCGAATGTGGAGCACGATCTGGCCGAGCTCGGTGAATTTGCTGGAGTTGGAGAGCAGGTTGAGCAACACCTGCCCGAGGCGCAGCGGATCACCATTGAGGTGGCGGGGCACATCCTCATCGACAAGGAATAGCAGCTCCAGACCCTTGTCGAAGATCTTATGGGCGGTCAGGCCGGTGAGGTCGGTCAGCACGGAGTCGAGCAGGAAATCCGTGCGCTCTAGGGTCATCCGGCCGGCTTCGATCTTGGAGAAATCGAGGATGTCATTGATGATCGTCAGCAGTTTCTGGCCGGCACTATTGATCTTGCTGATGTAATCCTCTAATCGCGGCTCAGGCTCTGCGCGCAGGGCCAGGTAGGAGAGGCCGATGATGGCGTTCATCGGGGTGCGCAGTTCGTGGCTCATGCGCGAGAGGAATTCGCTCTTGGCGGAATTGGCCTGTTCAGCCACCTTGCGGGCCTCGATGAGTTCGAGTTCCTGACTGCGGCTGCGGGTGATGTCCTCCCCTGAGCACAGCATGCCCAACACCTGCCCGGTTTCACCTCGCAGCAGGCAGTTGTGCCAGCGCATCAGCAACACCTGGCCATCTTGGCTGCGCACGCGGTATTCGAGCATGGCCGCCGCGTCGATCCCGGCGCTGCCAGGGCCGGACGGCAGGCCCTTGGCCAGGGCCGCGCTCAGCAGCCGCTGGGCTTCCTCGTCCACCACGAAGTCGGCGATCCAGTTGCGGCCGAGCCACCCGGCCGGCGGGAAGCCCAGCAGGCGGCAGCCAGCCTCATTGAGCAGGGTGATTTCGCCGCCGTTGCCGATCGCCAGCAGGGCGGTCTGCACGGTCTGGATATAGGTCTGGATCCGGTTGTTGGTGCGGTTCAGGCTGGCGCTGCGCTCCTGAATCCCCAGCACCATGCTGTTGATCGTGTTGGCCAGTTCCGCGATCTCGTCGTGGCCCTTCACCGCCACCGGGCGCAGCTGGCCATCGTTGCTGATGTCGAAGTCGCGCACCGCCGTGTGCAGATCGAGCAGGGGCCGCGTCAGGCTGCGTCCCAACAGCACTCCTGCCGCTCCCACGAGGCTGGTGGCGAGCACCATCAGGCCCAGGAGCCGATCGCGCAGGGTGGCAGCCGATTCCACCACCTCCGACCGCTCCATCGACACCAGCAGGCCGATCTTCCCCTGGGAAAGGCGGCGCCAGGAGCCGATCCGCTCCCGGCCATCGGTGCTCTGGAACCCGCCGTCTAGGGCGGTGGCGGCCTGGTCCAGGTTGCGGGTCCGGAGGGGGTCGGCCGTGAGGGGCTCAAAGCGGAGAGCCCGCTCCTTGCTGGCTCCATTGCTGAGGGCGAGGCGAGCCAGGGTGAGGGTCTTCCCGTGCTCCTGGAGCGTCACCAGTTCCGTTCGGGCCGTGCGGCCCAGGCCGAGAAGCTGGGTGTTCATCAGGCGCCGGAAGCTGCCGGCATCGATGGTGCCCGCCACCAATCCCAGGGTTTTTTCGTCCGCTCCTCGGACGGGGACCGCCAGATCGGTCACGAGCCGCTTGGTGGTGGGGTCCTGGGCCAGGAGAGCAAGCCCCCCTTCCGGGCTGGCCCAGGTGGCCGTCGCCGTGCTGAGTTGCTGGCGGAGGGCCCGGCTGAGCCCTTCCGCAGCTGGGTCCCTATGGGTGGCTGGATCCAGGCTTGAGGTCACCACCCTGCCTTGGGAGTCCACCAGATGAAGGCTCTCGAAGGGTCCCTCGGCGCCGCCGGGGCCATGGGCTGAGCGCAGGGCTTTAGCCAGCACCCTTGCCGCCTGCGCGGGGTCCTGGTTCCGTTCCAGTTCCTCACGCAGGGTCGGCGACTGCGCCACCTGTTCCAGGGCGCGTCGGCTGGCGTCGAGAAAGGAGTCGAGATCGTCCCGCTTGGCCTCAGCGATCTGGCCGGTCTGCTCGAGGTGGTTGAGCACCAGGGTGCGCTTGAACTGCTCCAGGGCCATCCATTGGCTGGTGAGCAGGGGCACCAGCCCCACCCCGAGGAAGGTGAGGGTGAGGCGGCTGGTGATCGAGAGCTGGCCGGGATTCAGCCACAGCCGGGCCGGCTTGGAAGACGACGGGCTCATGGGTGGGTCGCCGGCACCACATCCAGAGTTTTGCAGGTATTGCAGGGCATCAAACGGGTCACTTCTCCCCCACGAAATCGTAGGGCGCGGGCACGGCTGTGTTGCGATGGGCCAAGCTGGCCCCATGGACGTTGGCATGGATGGCCGGTTCCCGGAGCCGGTTCCCGGGGTCCGCGCTGCTCCGGACGCCGATCCCGCCCTGGCGCTCGGTCCGGGGCTATGGCTGGTGCGCTCGGAGCTGCGCTGGCGGTTTTCGCGCGCCTCTGGCCCCGGTGGCCAGAACGTCAACAAGACCGATTCGCGGGTGGAACTGCGGTTTCCCCTGGCCACCACCGCGGCCCTGCCTGCCGTGCTGCGGGCCCGGGCCCTGGCGCGCCTCGGCTCCCGGTTGGTGGAGGGCGAACTGGTGGTGGTGGCGGAGGAGCATCGCTCCCAGTGGCGCAATCGTCAGGCTGCTCTGGAGCGCCTGCGGGAGCTGTTGCGGCAGGCGATCGCGCCGCCGCCGCCGCCTCGCCGCGCCACCCGCCCGAGTCGGGGTTCGGTGGAGCGCAGGCTGGTGGCCAAGCGCCAGCGGGCGGGCCGCAAGGCCCAGCGCCGCGGGGGGATCAGGCCGGAGGAGGACTGAGGGGGGAAGGCGACCCGGCAGGTGCGGCCGGTTCGGCACTGGCCGGGGTGGTGCCGCTTTCGGCGCGGATGGCGGCCTTGGCCGCGCGCCAGTGGGTTTCCAGTTCGCCGATGCTTCGGCCGCTGAGGTCCCCCCCGAGGGCCATCTCCACCCGGCGGAAACGATCGAGGAAGCGCCGGTTGGTGCCGACCAGCCCCTCTTCCGGATCGAGGCCGCCCCAGCGCCCCACATTCACCAGCGTGAAGAGCAGATCCCCCAGCTCCTCCTGGGCGTGGCTGCGATCACCGCTGGCCGCGGCCTCCCGGAGCTCGCCGAGCTCCTCCTCGACCTTGGCCCACACGCCGTCGATGGTGTCCCATTCGAAGCCGGCGGCGGCCGCCTTCGTGGAGATGGTCATGGCGCCGGCCAGGGCAGGCAGCCCCCGCACCTTGGCGGCCAGCCTGTCGCTCAGCGGGCTGGCGCCCGCTGGGGCCGCCGGGGGGTGGGATTGCCCCCGTTCGGCCTGTTCCTGGAGCTTGATCGCTTCCCAGTGGACGCGCACCGCGGCGCTGTCGCTGGCCTCCGCATCGCCGAACACGTGGGGATGGCGCCGCACCAATTTGGCGCTGATACCCCGCGCGATCCGCTCCAGATCGAAGCGCCCTTCCTCGCTGGCGATCCGGGCGTGGAGCACCACCTGCAGCAGCAGATCCCCCAGCTCCTCGGCCAGGTGGTCGTCATCGCCGTGGCGGATCGCATCGGCCACCTCGTGGGCCTCCTCCAGCACGTAGGGGATCAGGGAGCTGTGGGTCTGCTCCAGGTCCCAGGGGCAGCCGCGGATCGGATCCCGCAGGCGATCCACCACGGCCACCAGCTCCGCCAGCGCGGCGGCCGTTGCTTCAGGCGTGGGCGCTGGGTTGCCCGGGGTTGGTGGGGATGCAGCGTCGTTGCTGGAAGGAGGCATGGCACCAGGCTCCGCCGGGGTGGTCCAGAAGCGCTGTTTACCCTGCCACCTTCTGGGGCCCGATCGCCGCCGGCTTCGGCTTCGGCATTAGCGCCGCCGCCGCCTCCGGACTCGCTTCGCCATCGTCAGCGGCTTGAACCGAAACCTGGGCAGGGGATCGCCGTCCTGGAGCAGATGGAGCCAGCTGCTCATCTCCAGCCCCACAAGGACCGCCACCACCAGGGGCCTGTGGTTCAACCAGCTCAGCTGCAGGGCGTTGATCAGCCCGTCTGGCCCGGGGCTGCCGTAGGGCTTCAGCAGCAGGGAGCCGACCATCACCAGTACGCCCAGATAGAGCAACCGGCCCGCGCTGCCCAGCACGGGGCTGTGGGACAGGATCGACCGGTGGGGCAGCCCGTGGCGGTAGGGCCACCAGAGCAACCGCAGCGGACCCCAGCGCCGGGTGGCATTGGAGTGGGTGTCGAGGTCTGGGGATAACCACAGCCCCCCGACCAGAAAGGCGGCGGCGGCCAGCACCGTTCCCATCGGGCCCAGCAGGGGCCACCAGAGCAGACCAAAGGGGAGTGCCAGCAGGCCGGTGGCGCGGTCGTGGGAGCGGCCACTGGCCATCGGAGGGGGTTGGCGGGGCCATGGCTGCCGATCCTCGGACCTAGAGGCCGCCCCCGGCGCCGGGGGCCAGCCACCGACACGGCAGAATCACCTCAAGCCCGATTAGCTCAGCGGTAGAGCGCCTGCCTTACAAGCAGGATGTCGCTGGTTCGAAACCGGCATCGGGCATTGGGTGAGGAGGCCATGCCTCACGATCCGCCCTAAAGTTGGTCATCGAGTTGACCAACACCATGCGACAGGTCACGGTGGCGGAGGCCAAAGCCCAACTCTCGAGCCTGCTCGACACGGTGGAACAAGGCCAGGCGGTGGTGATCACCCGACGCGGCAAAGCCATTGCTGAGTTGGTTCCCCGCCATGCCGTGCGCGATCTGCTGCCCCAGCTCCAGGCTCTGCGGGACTCCCTGCCCCATCAGGGCAGCAGTGGCGTCGAGACCATGCGAGCCCTGCGGGATGACGTCGGCTCCTGATGCTGTATGTCGACACCTGCGTGCTGCTGGCAGCGCTCACGCCGGAGGCCAACTCCGGCGCCGCCGCGGCCTTTCTCGAACAGGCCACAGCGCCGCTGGCGATCAGCCCGTGGAGTGCCACAGAGCTTCATTCCGCTCTCGGGCTCAAGGTGCGCACCAAGGCCCTGAGCCCATCACAGGCCGAAGCGGTGCTGCAGGTCTTTGAACGCAGCTTGACCCCGGGTTTTCTGATGCTGGAGGTGGAACCCCAGGACTTCCGTAATGCCAACGCCTGTCTGCGCGGCTGGACCACGGCCCTGCGGGCGGCCGATGCGCTGCACCTAGCGATCGCCTCCGGACGGGGGGCCACCCTTTGCAGCCTGGATGCACCGTTCGTCAAGGCCGCCCAGCAGCTGGGGCTCGATGCCCAGCTGATCGGCGCTGACTGATTCGCCGCTGGCGGATGGTCAGGATCCGGGGTGTGGTTTGCCAGTAGCCGATTGGCTGGTTCGGGTGAAGGTTGGGTCCGTGGCCGCCTGATCAGGCTCTCGATAGGGTGCTATAACGCAGCGGCTGGAGCATCGCGATGGACAGCCTCGGTGGGGATTTCGCCGTGCGTCCTGGGCCTGCTGCTGCGGGGAGATCGAAGGCCCGCCACGGTTCAGCAACGCCCAAGGCCCAGGGGATTCCTTTCGCTGCCGCGATTGATCACAGCTGGTTTTCTGTCGTCCCTTCGGCCAGCACCGCGGCCAGCGTGGCGCGCCTCTGGCGGGAAATCTGGCGCTACAACGCCGTGAATGCCGTGAGCGCCGCCGAGGAGGGGCTAGCGACGCGCCTACCTCGACTCATGGCTGCCGTGCGGGGGATTGATCTCGACCAGCGGCTAGAGCCCCGCGTCTGCGCCCGATCGGCCGCGCTGATGGAGGCGATGGGCAAGGGTGATGGCGCTGCGGTGTACGACATCCTGCAGGCCTGGTGCGTTGACCCGCCGGAGCGTTGGGCCACCCAGCAGATCCTCACCGAATCGATTGCGCACCATGGCTGGGAGCAGGAGCTGTTGGCGGAGGTGCGTGGGACGCGCGTCAAGAATGTGAAATCGCTCTCGCTGTTCCCGCTGCTGGAAACCGATCTCACGCCGTTGCATGACGCCGCGATGGAGGCGCTCGCGCTGATCGGTGCTGTTGATCCCGAGATGCATGCTGAAATCACGGCGCATGTGTCCTTGATCAAGCTGTTCAGTGGCGCCGGTGTCGAGGGATTCAGTTCGCCCAAGGCCTTCGGGGCGATCTGGCTTCGCCTACCCGAACCCGGCCAGGAAATTGCCTGGTTTCTGGAGCACCTGGTTCATGAGTGTTCGCATCTGCATTTGAACGCCCTTCTGGCACTTGATCCCCTGCTCCTCAACCCGCAGGAGATCCATCAGGCCCCGATTCGACCCGATCCCCGCCCCCTCTTTCAGGTGCTGCATGGCACCTTTGTGTTATCGCGAAACTGCCGCGTTCACCGGCGCCTGGTGGAGCAATTCCCAGAGTTGGGTCTGCAGGATGGGCTGGCTGAATTTGAAGAACAGTTGGCCCGTGGCACGGAGGTGATCGCAACCCGCATGAGGCCGACGGATCGTGGTCGGCTGCTGTTGCAGTCGTTTTGAACGATTTGTGGGTAGCGTCGGTGCGTACCGGTGGCTCGGCGGCGGTTCGGCGAGATCAGTTGGAGGCGCTGACGGTGCGGGAGATCAGGACAGTGAGCATCACGATCGCCAGCAGGACTTGCAGTGACATCACCATCTTGGCTCGGCGGGACATCACCGCTTCTGAGGTAGGGCCGTAGGTGGAATTGACATTGAGGGAGATGTAGAGGTAATCGATGATGTGGGGCTCCGGTGGATCCTCCCCGGCGCGACTCGGCCAGACAAAGGCGCCGCCGGGGGTGCTGACATCGAGAAAGATATAGACGAACATGAACACCAGCACGCTTTCCATGTAGACCGCCGCCACGTCCCATAGCCCGGCCAGTCCGCTGACGTGCTGAAATCTGGTGCTGGCCACCATCGAGAGCACATTGGCGATCACCTGGATGATCGAGAACAGCAGATAGGCCAGGGCCCAGCGAAAGAGGCCCACCTTGTGGCCGCGGAACAGGCTGATCGTGAGGCCGATTGTGACGATGATGAACGCCAGGGTGCTGATCGTGTCAACCCAATGCAGCAGGGTATTGGCGCCAGGGCCGATCAGGCGATGTTGCTTGAGATGGTTCACCAAAAGTAGATCCATCATCCAGACGCCGGTGGTGGCGGCGATCACCATCAGCCGGCCCCGGCCATGGGTGAGCCGTTCCCGTAGGAGGTCGGCGGGTCCTTGGGTGGGCTGGAAGGAGTCTTGCATTGTTTAGAGAAAGGGCCCGAGAGAATCCAGTACAGGCTGGTATCGCTTCAGATGAATTGAGTTAGCCATCAACATCCAGCACGCTACCTGCGCCCCTTGTCGAGCCCAACCCCGAGCAGCGTGCGGCTCTGGTGGAGACCTCCGCGACCCTGGCGCATCAGCAGCACTTTCACAATCTTCCCCATGGGCGGCCACGCCACCAGGGCCCACAGTGGAACCGCCGCGGGTGGGGCTTGCGATGGCCCGCCCCATCCCCGCTTCCCCCGCTCCAGGCCCTTGATCACCCCCTCATTTATTGAGCGCCTCCAGATCCAGACCGGAGGATCGTTCCATTGCCACCCCATCACCGCCGACCTGCAGGCGCTGGTGGAGCGAAGCGGGGTGCGGCAGGGGTTGCTGGTGGCGGTGGGCCAGCACACCACCACGGCCCTGGTGCTCAATGAAAACGAGGAGCGGCTGCTGCTCGATATCGAGGCCTTCTTCCTCGCCCTGGCGCCGCCGGATCGCCCCTGGCTCCACAACGACCTGCACCTGCGCCAGGGCATTCCGCCCGATGAACCGCGCAATGCCCACGCCCACCTGATCGCGATGCTGCTTGGCAACCAGCTCAGCCTGCCGGTGGTGGACGGGCGGCTCGGCATCGGCCGCTGGCAGTCGGTGCTGTTGGTGGAGCTGGATGGCCCGCGCCAAAGGGAGGTGTTGTTGCAGCTGATCGACACCGGCGGGGCACCTCCTTTGGATGCGGGAGTCGCGGGTTGACGGGGCGCCTTGAGGCCCTGGTGAGCCCACCCCGCCAACACTCCGCTGGTCGCTACGGGTGTCGCGGCAACACCGGCCATCCCCCAGGATCGGGGGACCCTCGCGCTGCCCGGCCCATGGCGGAATCGGCCATCCTCGATGTGGACCTGCTGGCCTTCGAGCGGGGGGATGGGGCGGCCCGGGCCGCCGTGGTGGATGGGGTGCGGCGCAGCCTGGCCACCGGTTTCGTTTACACCAGCAGCGATCTGCCCCCAGACCTGCTCGACACCGCCTACGGACTCCTGCAGGAGTTCTTTGCCCTGGATCCAGCCAGCAAGGCCCGCTTCCAGGCGCCCCAAAGCCATGGTCAGAGCGGCTACACCGGCCTGCTGGTGGAGACCGCGGCCGGCAACGACCGGGCCGACTGGAAGGAGATGCTCAATTGGTCGGCGCCGCTGCCGACCGGCCATCCGTTGCGGCGGCGCTATCCGGTGCAATATCCGGAGCCCCTGCTCCCCGAGGCGGTGGTGCCGGGGATCACGGTGGTGCTGGAGCGCTTCCATGCCGCCATCGCCGACCTGCAGCGGCGCTTCCTGCGGGTGATTGCCCTCGGGATGGGCTGCGCCGAAACCTTCTTCGAGGAGATGGTGCACGAGGCTCCCATCCTCACCCGTGCAATCCGCTATCCCCCGATGGCCGCCGCCCCGGCCGCCGGGCACCTCTGGGCCGCCCCCCATGCCGACATCAACCTGATCACCGCCCTGCCCCGTGCCACCGCCGCCGGCCTTGAGGTGGAGGTGAACGGCCGCTGGGAGGCGGCCGCACCGCCGGAGGGTGGGGTGATCCTCAACACCGGCCTGATGCTGGAGCGCCTCAGCAACGGCACCATTCCGGCCGGCTGGCACCGGGTGGT
>Ga0209597_1000303_pt1 | contig 32769 bp, 43 predicted proteins | sample M_140625_MF_Meta_FD_187316 | JGI IMG/M metagenome (GOLD analysis project Ga0209597, IMG submission 187316) | Freshwater microbial communities from Lake Montjoie, Canada to study carbon cycling - M_140625_MF_MetaG (SPAdes) (version 2) | ecosystem: Environmental > Aquatic > Freshwater > Lake... | reverse complement strand
GGCAGCGGGCACGGCGGGAGGGGCGGCACTTGCCAGCCGGGCTGTGACCAGCCGGATTGATCGAAATCTGGCGACCGCCTCCAGCCGGAAAGCCGAGCTGAAAAAGCGGATTCAAGAGCGGGCTGGGCGTACCATATCTGACGCCGACCGACAGCGGGCCAACGACATTGCCAGCCGGGTGTCGGGCAACTCTAACGGGCCATCAGCGGCCTTAAAGCGGCTACAGGGCGTCCGGGCATCGAGAACCCGACAAACCACCTCAACAACAACAACGACAACACCAGCGGCCACTCCTGCCCCAGCACGGGCACCACGGACCAGACGAGCGGCAGCACCGCGAGTCATACGCGACGCCGGGCAGACCAATCGGCTGCCAGATCCGGTTCGGGTGCAGATGGGTCTTCAGCCAGCGCTACCGGTTGACCGCGCGGCAAATTTGGTGGCTAGGGTCCGAGCCTCCGGCAACCATGCTGGCAACCGGCACGACGCTTCTGCCAACAGGCATTTAACGCAAATATCGCTGTCGGCCAGAACGGGTCCACAGGCTCCCCGTATCGGTCTGGACGCCTACCGGGCCAATCGTCAGGCACGAACCCAGACGGGCGTGGCAGAATCACGTTCAGCGGCAGCCAGAGGGTTGATGGCGCTACGCCAAGCGGGAACAGCTGGTCGAGGCGACGCACGGGCAATCCGGGGTATGGGTGGGGCTGACGTAAGCCAACGCGGCACCAGAATCAACTCGGCTATCGTTCAGATGCGTATGGACGCGGGCCAGCGGTTCAATTCCCGTGGCCAACGTGCGAATGACAAGGGCTACGCGTCAGGCAGGGACACCACAGGGCGAGACTTGTCGAACGCTCCTGCAATCCGTTCCGCAGCGGCTAGGGAGTTAGCCGAAGTTCGGCGGCTTAGAAACGCCAGCTTTGCGGCAACTGGTCAGCGTGGACCGGGCAATTACTGGCGGGCGGCAGCCGGTGCAACCCAAGTGGCCAATCCGCTTATGAGGCCAAACCTTCGGGCAGCGGGCGGAACCAACGCGACGATGAGTATATCGGGTCAAAACCGAGCTGATGCGACGCGGGCGTATGCGGATCGAGCTAATGCGGGGTTACGGGCACGGCTGGCGGCGGAACGGGCGGCGGCGGCACCTCCTCCACCACCAGCACGGGCACCACGGAGGTCGTCTGCACCCTCGGCACGGGCTGGCTCGCAACGGTCACCGGCAGCGGTTTATGGGACGTCCAACTACACACCGGCCCAGCTTAGGGAAGCAAGACGACACGCGGGCACGTTTGGCGATTACGCGAGCCAGTCGCAACACTCGCCAGCCGAAAGGTCGGCGGCAGTCGGCAGGGCAGCGGACTTGGGCGTGCAACTTGCTGGCCGAACGAACGACCAGAAATTTAACCACTTGGTCAGTATTTTGGGCGCACCTCCGGAAGCGGCTCGCCATATTCGCGTTACCGTTCACGGAGACTCGATCAACCTCAAAAACCACCACGTGAACGGTGGTGCCCACTCCAGAACTATCAATATGGATACCGACGGTACGCCGTATGTGTATAATGACTACTACATTCCAAACGACACCGCGCGGCTATCGGGAATGGCAACCGACCACTATAACCGGCAGATTCTCGCGGCACGGGCAGCGGGTATCTCAAAGATCAGGGTTTCCGGCGCTGGGCGTGGGTATGGCGACGTAAACACCACCAATCAAACTTCCGGCTATCACATGTGGGTAGAGTATGGGTTTGATGGCCCAGTGGGCAGTCATGGACAAGGCGTATTTCGTCGGGCGCACCCGGCACTTGCAAACGTTACGAGCAGCAGTACCTTCAATCAGACGGTCCATCACCCCGATCCAGTCGTGGCACGGGCGGCTCGTGACGCTTGGCGTAGAGAAGGAATCGGTACACACCGCATTACGCTTAATATTGGCGACGTAAACTCGCCGTCTATGAAGGCGTACAAAAACCTTTATCGTACCCGGCGAAATGAAGACTGGTCACAATCAAACGTAAGCACAAACGCTTCAAGGGATGGGCACTATGGAATATACAGATAATGGTCCAAGCGACCGCGATCACATCGAGATATTGAAAAAGCACGCCAAGGAAACGGGTTTCCCTTGGCAAGTCATGCACGGGTCAGCTCCGCAGGAGATGATGAACGAACCAGAGAAATACAACTGGGACGGCTCGCCCAAGTCCAAGTTCAAACGCCCCCCCGGCGAAGCGGGCGGCGGCAAGATGGATGTCTCCAAGTACAGGCGTAAATAATGCCAGCGCCATGTCGGTCTGTTGTCGCACCGGGAAAGCTCCCGTTGACATTCACCCCTGATATTGATGCTCCGCCAGAACTTGCCAACGCCTCCCCGGAGCGTCGCAAAGAGTTCTGGCGGACAGCGGCACGCATTGCGATGGAGGTGAAACAGCGGGAACTGTCGCAGGGGCTGGACTACGCCGGTCGAAAGCTCCGACCGGTCAAGCCGCGTAAGCTCAAATATCAATCCGGTCACAGGCTGGACGGCGACCCGCTCATGCCTCACCGGGCCATGAGTCGTACCCGTCGGCTCTTACGGACGCTGACGATGGGCGTGAAGGTGACATTCTACTGGGCTCGCGGCTGGGGCAGAATCGTTGACTATCACCGTCGTGGGGCGGCCATCATGCGGGGCGGAAAGTGCGTCGGGCGTCTGCCTGTGCGGAACGTGTTCGGCATCTCGCGGAAGGGGATTGATGAAATCTCCCAACGGGCGGCAGATGCGTGGCGGGCTGGGCAACCGGTACCGGCACCGATTCATCAGGTGGCGTCGCCAACAGGGCTGTCCGTGCAGTTGCCAATGGACCCGGCGCTAAAGCCCAAGCCGGGCAAGCAGCCGACGGTCGCGGAATGGCTGGCTATGGGCGTGAAGGTGACCGAGTCGAAGGCGAAGGTTCGTGACGTCAATACGGCCACCGGCATACCGGGCATAGCAACCCCGGGCGTTCGTCTCCAGCTCGATTGGGGAAGGAAGAAACGGCGATGATAGAACATGACTTTGTTGGCTCGTTCGGGGGAACGTCGCTATTCACGGCTAGGCTGGCGACAATCCAGCACTACATTGGCGATTTGATGAACAGCTGGGGCAAGGTGCTGGTGGAAGACAATCGTCGCGGCGTGTTGGCCGGGCTGGACAAGAACGATAGATCGGTCCAACGAACCTATTATCGTTGGGGCGTGACGCAAGCTGGCGTAGATAGGCCAACTTACGTCAAATTTGTACCCAACCCAAACGGAGGCAATTGGAAGACGAACGTCTCCGGCGGCCACGGGGAAGGGTTCAAGCCGGGTCCGTCGGCTAACCTGACCAGCAAGGAATACAAGCGCCTGACTGGGCCACCACTAGCGCCACGGGGCATGGCGTCGCGGATCATCAGTAATTACACCGTAGCACCGATCCTAGGCGACAATAACGAGTTCGGCGTCGAGGGCGGCTGGGACGACGTCGTAAGCAAAAAGGGCTATCAATTCTTGCGGGCTCACTTCAACGGCACCGGGCGGAACGCGGGCGGGAACTATTTGTGGTTGCCTGTGTTTGGCGGGCGACCGGGCAAGAACCTTCCACGGCGGAACATGAACGGTCTTCGTGACTGGGGCAAGGCACGGGCAAGGGCGGCTCTCAATACGTGGATGAAAGAAGTGATGACCGAACAGATGGCTTATTGGGAACAAGCCCAACACGTACCGCAGTTTTTTCGCATTGACCAAAGGAGAAAAAAGCGTGGCAATCCCTAAAATCACGTCAACGCTACCCTTGGACAAATCACCGGAACTGTCGATATACGAGGCAGTTATTGGCCGCGTCACGGACGACCCGGTTCTATCAGGCGTGGTCCAGTCGTGGCATCACACACCGTTTAACTTTGCACCGGCACCGCTACAAAAGCTACCGGCAATCAGGATCGAGGCCGGGGCGGGTTCGATCACACCGGAAACCATGCTGGGCGACGCCAACGTCCTCCAGATTGGCTTTGTCATTGAGGTCGCCCAAGGCTATCACGGCGACTTAATGAACCTGTGGAACGCCTTGCGAAAGTGTATCAGTGTCCACAAGGACGACTGGCTGGCGGGATCGCTTGTCCACTTGGTAAACGTCTCTTACCGGTCGATGGCTTGGCAGCAATCGGCTATCACCTATACCCCCAACATCGAGACGCGAACGCTCATCTCGACTGCTATTTTGTCTATCAACACCGTCATAAGGGAGTGCTAAAACATGCAGTGCTATATCAAAATCACTAAAGAAAAGCCGTTAGTCACCGCTAACGGCACCTCGACGGGCGGGTATAACAGCGGGGCTGTCGTAACACCCGCGCCGGTCCTGAATACCGACTATATCTGGGTTGATTATGGGGTTCAGGTTCCCGCAATCAATCAGGTATTTGCAAAATGGAGCCACCAGTCCGTGGTACCAAACCGGGGCGTGACCAACCGGCTGACCGGCGCCGAGCAGTACACGATTGGCGGCCAGCTCCAGACGCTTTTATTCCATGAGCAAGCGGGCTTTTGGAAGGCTGCCGTATTGGAACCGACCGTTCCGACCGAGAGCAATCCTTTCAAGGTGCAGGACTTGCCGAGCTACCAGATTGACAGGTATATGGTCGTCAACGGCAACGCCCAGTGGACCGACCGCGTTACAGGGTGCAAATTTATGTCGGCTACGGTCTCCTGCTCGAACGAGGGCAGCCGTGCGCCGGTAGCGCTCTCCGTGAACTGGCAGGGCTCAACCCGTGTCGAGATACCAACGTCGGAAATCAGCGCGTTTGTGCCTCCAGCGTGCGGCAGCGTGGGCGGACAGGTAGCGATACCGGTCAAACCGTACCGATGGAACAAGTCAACGCTGACGCTCGATTCGGCGGGTGCATCGCCCATCGTCATGGATAAGATCATCCGTTCGTGGACGGTTGAGATTCAGCACCAGATGAGTTCGCGGATCAACAAGGGCGCTACGGTGACCAACATGGTTCAAACCGGCTGGACGCCTCAGATGTCGATTACGGTAGATATTGACAACTGGGACCTTAAGACCAGATACCAGAATATCATCAACGGTATGGATTCCGTGAAATACCCGAAAAGCACGTTGGTGCTGCTTGATACCGTGGCAACGGGGCTGCCGGGCAACACGACATTTACATGGATCGGCATGGTTCTGGAGAACCTGACCGACAACATTTCGGTATCTGATTTCAGCACGCAAAACGCGGTTCTACGGCCCAATTACGACTGCACCGAATGGGACATGAAAGTGGCCTATCTTCCTGCCGGAGCGGCGGACGCGGCGGCGGACGTGAGCGCGATTCCAGCAGATGCCGGAGCTGTTTAAGCTATGGCCGATGAAAAGATTCGTCTCGTCCTGAACGTCACGGGCGTTCAGGATGTCAAACAGCTGAAACAGGAAATGGAAGACTTGGCGCAGGCGCTGGGTGTCGTTGACGCCAAGTTTGAGCAAGTTGAACAAAGAACGCCAAATGTCCCTAAGAAGCTGGACGAAGTCAAGCAAAGCGGAAACGGTGCGGCGGCGTCGTTGCTCCAATTGAGCTACATGATTGACGACGTTCAATACGGGTTCCGTGGTATCGTCAATAACATCCCTACGTTTGTTCAAGGGCTCGGGTTAGGCGCGGGCGTAGCGGGCGCGGCTGGTATCGCGGCGGTGGCGATGAACCAGCTCATTGCGAAGTTTCCCGAGCTAACCGATTGGATGAACAAAACAAGCCCCAAGCTGGGGGAATTGACGACCAATCTGGGCAAACAAACCGCCGAGGTGGAAAAGCTACGCAAAGAATACGAAAAGCTCAAGGACTCGGAAAAGGATACGCTGGAAAACCGTGGCAAGCTCGTTCACGCAACGGAAGATCTAGCCGACGCGGAAAAACGATTGAACGACGAAAAGCGGGCGGCGGCGGCGTTGAAAAATGCCGACGAACAGATGGGCGAGGAGCATGACGCAAAGCTGGCCGAACAAAGAAAATCGTTTAAGGAGAACTTCGTTGATACGGGTAAAATGCCCAAGCTCAAACAGGACATGATCCGTTCCGAGCTGGAACGAAACCCGGACGTGACAGACGGCGACATCCGAAAGCGGATGTTCGAGATTATGGCAAAGGAGAACGGCGGAACCGCCAAGGAGCAGGAGGCGTCGTATTACGGTGCCGGTATGAACCTGACCCCAGAGGCGTTATATCAAATGCAGCAAAACGCCGACAAAAAGTACAAAGAGGCGGCACGTCAGCAGCTGCGTGGCGAACAGGGCGAGGACGCAAAAACGCGGGTCGGGCGTGTTCTTGATTCGATGCAAAACGCCAAAACACAAGAGGAGCTGGACAAAGCCTTCGAGGAAATGGCCCAGATCAATCCGCAAGCGGCGGCGGAGCTACGCCAATATCACCAACAACGCTTGGAATCGGAAGAGCTGGATAAACGGGTAGAAGAATCAATTGACGGCATGAAGGAATCCCGGGCGGCACGGGAAAAGAAGCTGGCCGAAAACACCAAACAAATCAACAACATGAAGCGGTTCTTCGCGGCCACCGAACAAGCGGGCAGAAAGGACGACGCCAAGGCAAAAGCCAAAACGCAAGAGGCGGAAAAGGCCCAAAAGGACGAGGAACGGCGGCAGGATGTTCGCGACCGGACGCTGGCCCAAAACGGGCTCACCCCGGAAGGTTTAGCGGTTCAGCGGCAAAACGCCGGTACCGGTGCCACGGCGGCGGCCAATCGCAACCGGAACGCCATGAGCAATAACCAAGAACGCCAGCTGAATGACCTTTTTCGCCGTCAGGGGATGTCGGAAGAGGAGTCTAAAAAGACGACGCAGGAAGTGATGCGGGCGGGCGATAACATTGTTCGTACCATGATCCAAAACGGACGGGCAACGCTCAACCGGTTCAAGCAAATCGAGGCGACGCAAGCAGAACTAGCCCGTCTGATGGCCCAACAGGCTGCCGGTCAGGTGGGTATGCCGGGGCGGCAGTTCAACGCGGGGAGACGATAAGTGATACGCGATATACAGCTATGGATTGACAACAAGTATATTGACCTAAACGCTTACGGTATCCGCATAAACTCCGTGACACCTTGGATTAAGGACGAGGTGCCAAGCCTGCTTTTAACTCAGGAACCGATTCACCCGATAGCGGAAGACCCTTGGATCAACAAGCCCGTCGCGTTATTCATTGACGACGGCGAATACATTCCGGGCATCGCATACGTCCCACCTGACCCGAAGATTCCTATCACCCAGATGCCGGACCCGTCCGTCAACCCGTGCTGGAGGCTGATATTCTTCGGGCAAATGCACCGGCGAACAGCCACCAATGGAAATATGGGTTGGGTATACGGATACGAGGCACTAGGGCTGGATTACATGGCCAGCCAGTGGCCGATGGTTTCACCGTTTGACGGCACCGGCACCTGTACGTTCAACTTGGCCTCAACCGATCCGAATTACGATTCGACCTACGCGAACCTGTCCGTCGGCGAAATGATCCTGATGTTGCTGGAGGAGGCGTCCACCGCTTACCACTTTGACGAGCTGGCTCGGCAAGTGGACCCGGTTACACAACTGTATACGGGAGCGGCGCTAGGGAATTACAAGTTTGAAACCGACCCGATCAACCGGTTAAAGGCACAGTGGAAAATTGACCAGCGGACGCGGGATGACCTGTTAAACGACGGGTACCTTGGTTATACCACCGTCGGCGGGTCCACCACCAAAATCATTCCGACGTTGCCCATTACGTTCAACGGCGACGACTGGCTACAGGGCGTGCGGGCCATCATGCAGGCGTGGGCACCCAATCACGTTATGTGGATTGAACCGGTCTTTGAGCGGCTGGCAAGCGCGACGTCCACCACCGAGCCGAAGCGGCCCATTGGGATCATCCGGTTTGCGGATACGGCCAAGGACTTCTCGCCGGGCGTGAAACGCGACCCTGCCAAAAAGGTGGAGCTGAAAGTAAAAGATCACCCGCTACCGTCAATTCAGCGGAATTACCAGAGCAGCTTTCCGCGTGTGGTCGTTCGGGGCGGCCCAGACGTCCAGCCTGTGGTCCTCAAGCTATCCAAGGGCGAATTGATCGAGGACTTTGCCGTCGAGCCATACACGACCAATGACGCGGCCAAGGCGGCATGGAACCTGACCATCTCTACGAGCGGCAGCACCCGCACCTTCCACGGCACCGGGCTTTGTCGGCGACCACGGATCAAGTCGGGCACGGTCAACGAGATTGATCCAAGGATTCAGGATCCAAACAACCCAAACGGCACCATTCCCAACCCGCAGTATATCGCGGATATCACCAGCACGGCGCTGAAAAGCGGGGCGTCGTTTTTGGTTCAAAACGCCAACGAAACGATCAAGCTGGCCAACGGCAGCCTGTCAAATGTAACGACTTCGTGGGGCAATCACATTCTATCGCAAAATAGCGATGCCTTTGGCGGCACGGCGACTGTCAAACGCATCAATACCGTTATCGGGCAGCCTCAGTGGCAGATTACGGACGTTCGGACAATTGCGGACAACACCGCGTGGCCGGGTACAACCTATCTGTCATTCAACGCGACCTTATCCACCGATGACGCGACAGGGTTTGACATTACCACGGCACGCTGGCCGGGCTTTGCAACGTGGCGGAGGTACAAAATCAATAAGTACCTGACAGACGGGACCAACGTCGCCAAGCGGGTTCAGCCGAAGTTTCCTGTGCCGGTCGATTGGAAAGACGACTCTGGCGGAATCATCCGGTCCGGGGTTGTCGCTGGTTCATCCATGATCGTTTATGAGAGCGGCGGGCGGACCCAGATGATGGAATGGGACTTCGCGACCGACCGGCAGACCGAGGACGTGATTTTCGGGCGTCCCACGGTCATGGCTTACGGAACAAACGCAAACCTGACTGCTGGCGGCAATAAAACCGACGGGATTCCTACCGATATCTGGCTGTTTGTTCCGGTCTCCGGCAAGGCGATGGAAGTGCAATGCCCACCGGACAAATCGACGGCAAACGCGACCAATCCCAATCTGCCGATTGTTACGGCGAACTATTCCGGCACCTCGTACACGGAGGACAAGCTGACCCGGACAAAATATGTCAATGACCTTCAATGGACAAACTGGGCAGACAAGGACGTTGTCAAACAATGGGGAAACCAGCTGCTGGCGAGCGTGCAGGACACCATTGTCGAGGGCTCAATTCCGCTTTTGAAGTATCGGTGTTACATTGGCTGGGGCTGGTGGACAAAGTGGCTGGAGGATTGCGGTTACCCGGACTCCGATGTTGTCTATGACCGTCTGACCAGCGACATCCGGGGCTGTACCATCACGTGGAACCACGGGAACAGCGCCGTTCCGATCCAAACGGAGTTGACGGTATCCAACCGACGCGACCCGTATTCCAGCCAGACACCGATTGTCTATCACCCGGCAATCTACCAGCCATCGGGGGCTAGGGACCAGACAATATCGTGGGGCTCAGATTCATTTGCGTATACGCAATCTGACGCCATATCGAAGTTTACAACCGATCTGGATAACCAGATTACAGCGGTTCAAACCAACCTGAACGTGAAAATGGATGTTGCGGGAGGGGCGGCGGAAGTCCGGCGTCTGCGTGAGGCTGGGCTGGACGGTATCATATCCAAGCAGGATATGGGCATGGAAGCGGCAGAAATGTCGGCACAATCGGCGGCGGCGGCCCAGACGGCGGGCGAGTGGGCAGCCAAGTCTGGCACGTTACAAGGTGCCGGGCAGGGTTACTCCGACAGCTACCACACCGCAAGCGGTGACATTGAAGTGGGCTACGGAACGGACGGTAAAAGCTATAAACCCGGAGGAGCAGAGTAATGTACTATCTGATGGCAAACAGGCACTATATCGGCGGCGACCAGCAGGCGGAAGTCGGCACCTATCCAACGCGTGAAGCGGCGGAGATGGCGGCGGATGAGCTGTCAAAAGTGTCGTATATGCATGACGAAGGCGAGTTAAGCTCGGCTACCTATGTGATTACTGAGGATCAGGCAAATGACAACATCGGAACAGGCTCGGCGGCTGATGGAAATGGAACGAAAGCTCGCAAGACTAGAGCTAAGTCTAGTAAAGATCGAAGCGTTGAACCAACGGACGTTTAACCTTCTATCGGCACTGGGCGTCGGCGGGTTGGCGTTTGCAACCACGGTAAAAAACTAATGGATGACCTGAAGCGGCGCCAGCTGGAAGTTGAGCGGCGGATATGGCTGTTGGGCGACATGATCGCCAAGGAAACCGCGCGAAGCGAACTGCTGGCGGCTGGCGCTGAAAAGCTGGCGGCCATGTATACGCTTGTCTGGAACTATCCCGGCTGGTTTACAGGGTACCCGTGGGGTTCGTGTTATGGCGGGATTTCGTCCACTCCCAAACCGTGGAGCTGGACGCCCACCGGTCTGGGCACGGTATCGGGGCCAAGTTTCCCGCCAGCTATGGGTTGCGGGTGGTCAAACCCTATCGGCGTGGCAACCCCAGAGAACCCGGCCATTGTTTATAAGTATGTCGTGAAGATGGTCTATCAGGGCCAAGAAACGATAGTCGCCTCATACGAGTACACGTGCAAAGGGTGGGTGATTAACGCCACTCCTGTGCCGATTCCCAGCGTGTCCGTGTGGGACCCGGTTTCATTTAAATGGGAGTATTTTATCGCCAAGCCCATGTACGCGGTGCTGGTAGAAAATATCGTATCGAATTTCCTGTGGTTTGACTCCGATTTCTACAAAACCAGCCAATATTATCTGGGCGGGTCGGTGAGCATGACACCTGACCCAAGCACGCCACTGACTGGCGAGGACGGCCCATACTATTACGGTTCATCCGATTCGGGGACATGCTACGTCGGAAACAGCCAGCTGTTTGCGCCGGGTTACAAGCGAAAGGTCACGCTTACGTCGAGTGCGGCACCGGTCAACACCTTGGCCACCGTTGCGTCCCGGTACAAAGTCACGCTATTGGGTGCCGAAATTACGGCCATGAAACCGACATCGTACATACCGGCGGAGCAAGCGGAATACTACCGGCAGAAAGCACACTCGTTTATCGACCCGTTCATTGGGGTAACCCTATCGTTTGGAAAGGACGGCAACCAGTGCGAGAATTTCAGGTCTTCCGGCAACGGAACGACTGTCGATAAAGAGATTGAGCGGGGCGGCGACGTAAACATTTTATGTACCGCAGGCGGCGGATCTGTGGACGGTCTGGGCGGCGGGCGATGGGCCACCAGTGAAACCAAAGTCGGGTGGGATTCGTGCGAGACACCACCGTCAATTTACAGCAAGCTACCCAGCACCGTATCTATCGGTCGATTTCGCTACGCAGACGGCATGAATCCAAGCGACGCCGTCAAAGCGTGCGGGTTTTCAATAAGCGGCATGGGCGGCCCGCTTGACACGTCGCAGGGCATACACGGTATCCGTTGCTCTTACGGCGGGCGATACGCAACGCTACCGATTCCCTACGGCCCAATCAAAGGCGGATCGTATACGTTTACAGATTACGATGATACATACAATTTTGAAAACACCGCATCATTGATGCCAATTGGGGTTCCCTCAAACTATTGGGGCTACGCAATCGTTAAAGGCACGTGGAAGATTGAATTCCCCTAACAAAAAAAGCCCCACCGGAAACGATCCGGCGAGGCCTTACACCCTACGTCTCAAAGGTGTATCACGATTTTGTAAATGGAGCGTCGCCACCAATGGGTCGCCAAAGGTAAGTACGACCGGTTTGTTCGTAGTTGATACGTTCAGTTTTGATTTTGGCGAGGTATTCGCGAGCCTGTCGTTTTTCGCGGTTCAACATCGTTAGCGTTCGGCGGCGGCAATCGCGGCTGACGTAATCGTCGCACAGCATATTAGCCGACGTTGTGGCGAATTGAATGAACATTCGCGCGGTACCAAAGAACATTTCGCGGGCATAGTGGCCGTGGGTGCGATATTGCTTGGCGACATACGCTTTGCGTTCGGCCTTGATTTGTCGCTTGGTCAACCCGTCGTGGCGACCTTCAAGAATGAGCTGGCGGGCAATTGTGTTGAGTTCGAGCGTTTTCATGATACGGGTTCCTTTGTTCTATCAAGTCAGAAAGGGCAGTTTGAGTCAAAGTCGTCAAAGGCGTCGAGTTGGTTCAGGGTGTCGATTGCGTGTAGGGCTTGGCGATAACGCACGGCTTCAGGCGTGGTCTTGCCATAGACCCGGTAGATGCAGTGCGTTTCAAATACCAGCACCTTGCGGGTAAATTCCCGGAGGCTGGCGTCCATTGCAAGCAGCTCGTTTGTTGTTGGTGGCTCGTAAGCAGTTCTCATTGTCGTATATCCTTTCAGGGTCTTTGTTTTCGTCGGTTAATTTGCCCGACACCCATATGATACCGGGTTCCCGGAACTAGTCAAGGATTGAGCCATAATCTTCCAGTAAAATTTTTAGCCGATCTCGTCCGAGACCTTTTTGGCAAGGGTTTGACTGACCTCTGCATAGATTTCGGTCGTACGGGCGGAGGAATGCCCAAGGGCGGCTTGCGCGGCATCAAGCCCGTATTGCTCGCGAACGAGGGTTCCGTGGGCGTGGCGGATCATGTGCGGGCTAAAACGGGCGACCCCGGCGCGATTACAGGCACGCTTGATTCGCTTCCCGTATTCGCAGGAAGTCATCTGGGCAAACAGGGGCTTGTGCGGGTCGTCGGTTGCCCACTTGGCGACTAGCGCCTGAGCCTTTGGGCCAAGGAAGATGACTCGCCGTTTTCCCCGGAAGGCGTTCTTGTGTTTTGCCGGGCTGTAAGTATTTCCCCGTATCTCGGCCAGCGTGGCTCCCAGCGCCTCCGCCGACCGGCAGCCGGTCAGCCACTGGAACTCGACCAACGCGGCTACGTCGGCGGAGAGAAACGGCATAATAGCGTCAATCGTTGAGCGTTCCACAGGATGAACCTTTCTGGGCTGTTTGCACGCCGACCGACCGGGCTTGAGCTTTTGGACGGTTTGAAGGGCAGTCCACACGGTCGCCGGTATCAAATCCATCTGGGCGGCCCACCGGAAGGCGACGAGAATGTAGTTATGTTTCTTGCTGATCGTACTGACCGACAACCCGGCATCGACCCAAGTCTGTCGCAAGTCCACCAGCCGGGCTGGGGTGAAATCCTTCGCCGGGCAGTCGATGGCGGCCAGCGAGCGCATCGCCGAACCGACCGGGCCATCCTCTTTCGATTCGGGCGGTTTGGTCTTGATAAGGTGAGCGTGATATCGGGTGGCCAAATCGGCCACCATGATGCCCATGCCGGGAGTGGGCGGCGACGGGTGCCCATACAGGTCGATGTTCCGGCAGTATTCCAGATACTTCCGGTTTGCCTCTATCGGGTCGATAGAAGTGTAATAAAGTTGTACTTCCCATTTGATGTACCCCATACCGGTGTCGGCACGGATTAAATGGGTCGGAACCGTGTTTTTCTTTCGTCCCATTTGTTCAACAATGGGAGCTTGTGAGGCAATAAAGGTGTACTGGTACAACTTTATACTCTTGGTTTTTGGGTGGTTTTGGGCGGCGAAGGCACCGGACTTCATGACCGGCTGGCGTTCTAATATTCACGACTTATGTCCTTTGTCAAACGTCATTTACAAATTTATTTTGCACGTAAACAACGCTTGTTATAGTCAAATGCGCCCGGTAGGATTCGAACCTACGGCCCACGGATTAGAAAAGCGAATCCGTCGGTTTGGGCAGGGTTTATATCGTCACGCGCTTTGCTTTCTCATCGCCTCGATTCCGGCCATGACCAGCTTTTCCTGCTCGGCTGGCGCCAGCGACAGAATGTAGGCTAAGGCGGCCATAGCGATTGAGTCACGCCCAACCACTTGGCGACCGGTCAGGCTGACGCCTTTGTTCTGAAGGTCGTTCTTCAGGCTCTCCAGCGGTACAGCCATTGCAGGCGGCAAAACGCAAGTCACATACTTTGGTCTCGATGATAGAACAGCCATCTCTAAAGCTCCTTTGATGTTAAGGCGGGTCATTCCGCCTTTTAGATCATACTTCCCAGAACCCGGCTTGACAAGACGGGATTGTAGATATATTGTTTTATGGGTACTGGGAACCCGTTACAATCGAACCATAGAGGCTAGATCAATGGATGAATCGAAGACAAAAGGAAAAGGTGTCCGGGTCAAATGCCCGGTAACCCTTCTAAAAACTAGCGGACCTGCCAACAAGTTAACAATGCAGCGAATCTACATTATGGCCCGTTTCTACAAGGCCAAAATGACGCCAATATTAGTCCATCTTGTCGATGATGCGTGGATGGACTTTATCGAGGCAAACGCTGACTCCCCCAAGCTCGAAATGATTCTTACGCTTGAGGATATCGACCCAGACACAACTCCACAATCTACTTTCAGAAGGTAAACAATGAAGACGCTCAATGAATCCTTGCTTTGCTTCCAGTCCAAGGCAGTTGCCGTACACAAAAACGCCAAAGCTGACCGGTACAAATACGCAGACCTACCGGCAGTTCTGGAAGCGGTCGTTGAACCCCTGACCGACTGCGGTCTGGTCCTCCGCCAACGCACCGAGTACGACCGGGCGGCCAACGTGGCGGTTCTCGTAACCTCCTTGATACACGTGGCCACCGGCGAACGGGAAACGCAGGAACTGCCGCTATTTATCGACGATAAACCGCAGTCGTTCGGTTCACGCCTAACGTATTTTCGACGATATTCTATCCTGACGATTCTGGGCTTGTCACCGGAGGATGACGACGGTCTGGCGGCACAAACCGACGCCAAAATGGACCGGCACTTCGACGCCCGACCGGCTGGGCGTGAGGTGCCACCACAACGTCACGACGACGGCGGCGGCGATCTGGGCAGCTGTCGCGATTGTGGCGCACCGAATCGGACCTATAAAAACGGCAAGCCCGGTTGTTCAAGGTACTGCTGGAAGGACCGGAAACCGGAACCGGCTCGCCGGGGTAACGACCGGGAATACGACCGGGAAGACCGGAACGATTACTCGGCGGACTATTGATCTAAAGTCAGGGGCGGCAACGTGCTGCCCCTTTTTCTACGAATGGAGTTTCATCATGCTGGTACTATCACGACAGACTGGGCAAAGCTGCATCGTCACGGACGCCGAGGGCAACGTCCTGCTGGAGGTTGTCATCACCGAAATCGTCAGAGGTTGCAAGGTCAAGATCGGGTTTAAGGGCGAGAAGGCGATCATCGTGGACCGCGAAGAAGTCTGGCAGAGCAAGATGTTAAGTAAATCCGCCGAGCGAGTTGACTGAACCGGGTTCACTTGATACCATGAACTGACGCCAATAAAAAAAGGCCCCAGACGCTTAGAACGTCTTGAGGCCGCTTTTTTTGGTGTGGTGGAACGAAGCAACCGAACTCACCAACGCAGGTTGGAAATCACCCCCAACGAATCTATTTTAGCACGCGATTCGTTGGTTATCAAGAGTGCTATGGGGACCAAATCATGACTTACGCTTTTCACCCGCAAATATTTTCATGCCCGGAAATCTGGGCGCTACCCGTGACCGAATTTAAGCTGTACGTGGCACTTCTGACCTTTTGCCGACCCGATGGCACCGGCTGCTTTCCGAAAAACGAAACGCTGGCCGAAATGGTCGGCGTGAAGGAACGGTCGATCCAAACCGCGCTAACATCGTTGGAAAAGCTGAGGATTATCTCGCGGCGGATTGAACACGAACGAAACGGCGTTCGCGGAACGTGGCGATCTGTCCAAATCCACTACGTTCTTGGCGGACGAACCACGGTATCACTTGGGCGCGACGTTAGTCATGACGGGGCGCATTTAGACTCGGACGGGGTGCATCCAGATAGCGGGGACGGGGTGCGCCACAAAACAGGGAGTGCCGCGCGGCAGGATGCACCCCAAAGGAACACTCCCATAAGTGAACACTCCCATATAACAAAGGGAGGGGGAACGCGTGAGGGCGTTACTGAAAGTCAGAGTGCGACGGTGTCGGCCAAGCTCCCCGGTGTCCTCCCTCCCTTGTCAGACACCCTAATCACAAAAATCAACGCAACCTTCCCGAACAACCCAAACGCCGTGCTTTCCAAGATTCGCATAGCTGGCTGGGATGAACAGCGGGTCACGGCGGCCCTGATGAAAACCGACCCGGCGCGGGGCGTGAGCTATTTCACGGCGATCTGCCAGCGAATGACCGACACGGAGGTGAAGGAAACGCTGGCCCCACCAGCGGAAAGCACCGCCAAGCCCGGCATTCAATCGACGCCCGGTCGGATACTCTCCAAGGATAGAACACGCATATCTCTTGACGGCGGAAAGACTTGGGTCGATGTGAAAACACCTATGCCAAATATGCCTCACTGGTCACAGGAACCACCACCTCAACTGAACTGGTCCTCCGGGAACCATAAACCGCCGGGAAGGCCTCTTGGCGGGCTTCTTGGTGGCAAGGTCGTAGAAATGACCGTCGAGGAACGAGCGGCCAATGGCGCTGGTCTAGCGGCCCGGGAAAAGGAAGCGGCGGAAAACCGGCGTCTGGAGAACGAGGCAAGGCAAAAGGCCGAGGCCGACCGGGCGGCGATGAAAGACCTCATGAAGCGGCGCAACGTCCGCCAGAACGAGCTTGTGGCCCAAGGGAAAAAGCTGGCCGAGATTGGCGATATCCTGCGAAAGGAAGGGCTGGCGGACTAAAAATAAAATATTGCTTGACTTTATGGTTCCCGCATCAATAGTCTTGGGTAACGGGAACCATAAAGGCACTAAACCAAGGAGACTCAAGATGTCGGTAGAAACGGAAGCGGATTGGGTGACAGAAGCGGTGGGCGATCTTTACTACGGCGAATGTACGACCTGCGGAAATACGGGCGCTGTGGTCCTCCCCGTAATCGGGACAAACGGGAGACGCGGAACGGCGGCGTTTGCCTGTCGCTGCATCAAGGCGATGAAATACGCGGGCGTACCAAAGGCCACGGAGGAGCAGCTATTCGAGGCCAGCTGCCAGCGGATCGAAGAGGGCGAGCGGTTGAAGAAATGGGCCGAGGACCGGGGGATTAACTTCAAGGGCACCGATGACCAGTCGCGTGCCAGCTTTCGGGCTTGGTTTGAGTCGGTTGGTAGCACCGGGGCGATGTTCGCCAAGGGCAGATGATGGTTCAATGGTTCAACAGAACCAGAAAGGATAGGATAGAGATATGGCAAGCAAAAACGAAATAACGCTGTTCACGTTTCCGGTCACCAGCCAGACGGTGCGGGTGACGGATCAAAATGGCGAGCCTTGGTTTATCAGGAACGATGTTTGCGAGATGCTGGGACACAAAAATCCCAGCCAAGCAGTGGCAACTCATTGTAAACCAGATGGGGTCCAGAATCTGGAGGTCATCGACTCCCTTGGACGCAAACAACTTGTGACAATAATCAACGAAGCGAACTTCAATCGACTCGTCATGAGGTCGAACGTCAAGCACGCATTAGAAGCACAAGACTGGGTGTGCGAGGAAGTCCTCCCGTCAATCCGCAAGACAGGCGGCTACGGCAAGCAGGAGCAACCGGCAATCGACCTGAGCGACCCGGCGTTTCTAAGATCACTGCTTGGGCAGTACGCCGAGAAAGCTTTGGAGCTAACCGGCAAGCTGGCCGAGGCGGCGCCAAAGGTCGAGGCCATGAAACGGCTAGAAGGCCAAGACGGGTCCATGTGCGTGACCGACGCGGCCAAAACGCTCAAGATGAGGCCAAAGGAACTTTTCGACTTCCTGAGCCAAGACAAGTGGGCATACAAGCGACCCGGCAATATGTCTTGGATTGGCTATCAGGACAAGCTCCAAAGCGGTCTTTTGGAACACGTTACAACGGAGGTGTCCAAGCCAGACGGGTCAACTTCCGTAAGAACGCAAATGAAAATCACCGCTAAGGGGATAGCAAAGCTGGCGGAAAAGCTGGGCGGCAAAGACGACAACACGCCTCTATTTGCATAAGGAGCAACCGATGGACAACGAGCTTGCGATGGCGACAAACAACGAACTGCTTGAGGAGTTGTCCCGGCGTTACGCTACGCTGGTCATCTTTGGGCATAACGAGGAAGAAACGGAGGCCAACCCGACCTTTTCGCTGGTCCGGGGCAGCCGGTTCACGCTTTACGGCGGGCTGGCCGAGATGATGTACGAGGCACGAAAGCAAATGAGGAAGGACGTCGGCTATGATTTGGACGAATGACAAAAGCGGAACGGTCCTTATCGCTTTGGGCGACGAGCATTACGCGCAGATAGACTACCGGGGCGACGGGACCAGATGGCAAGCCTACGTTGGGCGGCTGGTCCAACACCCTGACGGGTATGGCCCAACCAAACTCGAAAAGTGGGGGGCGGCTTGCGAGTTCGAGGACCTTTATCACGCTAAAGAATGGTGCCAAATGAGGTTAGACAATGCACAGACGAACGTGGCAGAAGGGTGAAGCCCGTGCGGCGGCGGACTTCGGTAGCCTCCGCAACCCCGGCTCGGGCAGCCAGAACCGGAGCGACAAGACGCGATCCGATTCGGTCCATGAAAAGCTGTATCTGGAATGCAAAGCCTCCGCACGGCACGCGGTCATCACGCTATGGGACGACGCGGCCAAGAAGGCCAAGAAGGAAAAAAAGACACCGGTGGTCTGCCTACAGGTCAAGGGCCGACCGGGACGCTGGTACTTGATCAAGGATACCGATCTGCAAACGGTGGCAGCGGAACAACGAACGGCAAAGGACAATCCTGATTTGGGGGTGATAGATGACGAGGTGGAATGAATACATCGAAACGACCGAAAGCCGGTCGCTTGATAGCTTGGACATGGTCGAAATCATGATGGAGCTGGACGAGTACTTCGCAGCTGGGCCACGGCACCAACTGGACCCGGAAACGGCGACCGTCGTAAAATTGCTCCAGACAATCCGCGAACACTACCCGGAAGAGTACGCCTCGCTTATGGACATCGAGAACCCGGAAGGGCTGTCCGCCAAGGCGCGGGCAAATATGGAAGGGCTTATCATATGACGGCACTAGAGGAATCGGCCAGCGTGGCTGTAGATGTCACGCCAGAGGTCGCGGCCCGGGTCATCATGCTTATGGCCAAGAGATTGGCAAAGGTTGACGCCGAGCAACCGGAGCAGCCTGTACGGGTCATCGCGTGGTTTTTGCGGCAAGCAATCAATGAGGCTAAATGACAGGCCAGAAAGAATTTAGAAATATTCTGCCGGGCTCCTTGACTATTTCCGGGAACCCGGTACTATATACATGTAGCCCAATGAGGGCGAACGAAAACCGAAACGAACGAAAGGCAGAAACCGATGACCCTGATGAACAAAGTCGAATACATCGTAGTTGGCACCGTAAAAGACGTTAGCGTTACAAAGACAACCCTTCCTGCCAAGACCCAAATCACGCTTGAGGATGTTGGGGTTGAACGGGCAGAAAAGGTTATAACCATGTACGGCGAATACTTTCCCACAATTGGCGAACGGGTCGCTGTAAACACCCAAAGCGGCTGGATTTATGCGGAAGAGCTTATCAAGATAGTTGACGCGGTGGCCGACCTGATTGACAAGCTCGAAATATCCGACGAAAACCAATGCCGGATGGTCAACATGGTTTTGCGGCACCAGATGGATTGGATAGGCGAACAGCGGCGGAACAAAGACTTATCCTAAGCCGAAACGCCGGAAGGCGTCTAAGGGTTTTACCCTTACTGATGAGGCTTTAACCAACCAAACGAAAGGCAGAAAAATGCAAGCAACAGAAATAAGGGCAAGCATAGGGGCAGATGTTGTCGCCGGAGTCGGCGAATTGATCGAAAATGCCGTAAAAGAGTGGGCGAATTGCCAAGAGGCCAGCGTAGACGAATCTGGTGGCATCTGGATTGAAAACCCATGCACAGGTCATTGGCTAAGTGACGAAAAAGTTGTCGAGTTCTGGATCTGGACTCAGGCTCAATGACCAAAGCTAACGGATGGCGATGAATGTCGGTTCAACAACACTACTGAAAGGGATGATGAGATGCCAGACTACAAGGTGCCAGCGACACGCAAAGCGATCAAAAGCAAGATCAGGACGCTCCTGAATAACTGGGTTGAAGAGAACCTAGACGACACAGGCGACACGATCACGGCGTATGACGACGCCCACGATTCAGCGGCAAGAAGGTATCAGGACGAGATTGAAGACGGCAAAAGCCATACAGCGGCCATGAAAGAGGCCAAGCTACGGTTCTGGGAAGAGTTGCAAGCGGCACTGGAAACAACAATCGGAAACGTATTTGAGGAGCTGGGCGAATGAGCAATAAAAGCGAACCGTACGCGACAGGCAAGCCAGACGCCGACGTGTCGGCAACCGTGGCCGAGGCTATGGCCACGATAAAGGAGTTTGTCAAGCTCGTAGAAAGTATCAGGGTTGACGCAACCGTCGATGAGGCAAAACAGATACGAGCGATGGCCGGTGCCGTCGAATACGATTTGAGGGTTTTAAGGCGGGCCATTGATGACGCGCTGCACGAGGTCACACATCTCAACTAAGCAAAGCCGAAACCCCTCCGGGGGTCTACCGTTGATAACGGTACTGACGAGGCTAAACAAACGAAAGGCTAGAGCGATGAATTACAGCTTGCGAGACGCTTTGAACGGGGTGATAAAAACCGAGCTGATGGAAAAAGCCGTTATGATGGCTTACCAAGACTCCGGTGGGCCAGCCAAACCATACCGGCTGCCGGAAGACTCGGTTCACCTATTAGACGCGGCCATAGAGCTTTACAACAGCTGGATAAAGGAAAAGATTGACGACCCGGCGATGAGGGGGGCGGCGGCGGTTGTCGCGGCTCATACCATTGCACGCAACGATTGGTGTAATTACCCCTGCACCTGCACCGTCGAAGGTGTCTTGATATGGATTGAGGACTAATCATGAGCCATTTGAACATAGGAATGACGGCGGCCAGTAAGTCGGGCTACGAACCGCAACGGCTAAAAACCGACCTGCGAAACTTTGCCAAGTTCAGTGCGGAGGAACAAACCCGGATCATTAGGGAGGCTATCCGGTTCATCGACGCCGAAGGGCGAGCGGTCGAGCTGGCCACCATCGACACAAACGCAGTGGCGGCCAAGTGGGCGCTTGCCCAAGGGCTGGAGCGGTGGCACCACTACTATCCGAGCCAGTACTACAACTTCGTCGAGGCCGAACGAAGGGCGTTGAATGACGGCGAATCCGGGCTGTATGACTACAACATTTAGTTGACAGAACCCGGTTTACTGGTTGACAATACATCATGAAACAAGGTGGGCGTGGCCGGGCTTCTCCAAACCGGCAGTGCGTCAAAGCTGGCTGATGTGTGGATCATCGAACAACCACAGGGTCTTGTTGGATAGCGCAACAGGGGGCGCCGGAAACTCCCGTCTTTCACCCTTCGATGATTCAGATCGTAAACATGAGCAAAGGCCAACGGCTACGCCACCACTTACAGCAGGACAATAGATGAGGAACGCGGAATTGACGAACTACGGCAAGGCGTTACAAAAGCGAATTGAGCTGGCCCAGCGGCTGACCAGTGAGCTGCGGCGGGTGCCAACGCAAAAGGAGCTGGGGCCAATGCCAACGCCCAGCTCATCGGACATCTACGACGCCAAGAATTATCGCTACGGCAGCCGGGAGAACTTCCAGCCTCCCAACGACTTGGCCAAGGTCAGCCGGTCCCTGCCGGACAAAGATATGATTCAGGCAGCCAAAACACGGGCGGAGGCGTCCAAGGCAAACAACAACGGGCTGGTGGGGGTGTACTTCCGGAGCGGCAAATGGGAGGCCCGGTTCACGTACACCTGCCCGGACGGCGAGAACACCAAGGGCTACACTTCGCGGCACGAATGCATCTGGGACGCGGTGGCGGCAAGAGAGATGTACGTTCGGCGGCACTACGGCAGCCATCGACCGTGGCTGTTTTGTGACAAGAAAGCCGTTGAGCAATGGGAGACCCAAAAACATGCCTCGTAAGCAAGCGGAAACGCAGTCGATTGATGAGCTGGCTCGGCAGATAGGGCGGATAGCCTCTGCCATTTACCCAACGGACAGCACAGGCGGCCATGACGACGGCGGCTGTTACGTGACATCATTAACCGAGGCGGTTATGGGGGCCACCAAAGCTCTCCATTCAATCGCCGAATCCAACGGCAAGATTGCCGACGGGCTGCACGCAATCGCCGAGGCTATGGAGGCTAATAAACATGCCTCGTAAGCCGACAGAACCGGGTTCAGTCATCCAGCTTGATGCGGTCACCACGGACTCGCAAAACGCACGGAAACGAACCGAGCGGAACCGAAACAGCATCAAGGCCAGCCTCGAGAAATTCGCGGCTGGTCGTTCGATTGTGCTGGATAAGGATAACGTTGTCAGGGCGGGCAACGGCACGGTGGAAATGGCAAGGGAGCTGGGCTACACCGAGCTGATTGTCGTCGAACCCAAGGAAGGGCAACTGGTGGCCGTCAGGCGGCCAGAATGGACGGCACAGGAAGCGAAAGCCTACGCTATTGCCGACAACCGGACAGCCGAACTGGCCGAGTGGGATGACGAGGTTCTGGCGGAACAGCTGGAAGAACTTCAGCGCGTCGATCTGAGCGAGGTCGCGGGCTTTTCCGACCGGGAACTTGAAAAGCTATTGAACGAACTTGCGAACAAGCACCTGAGCGGGGCGGAAGACGACGACGCGGGCGAGCTGCCGGAAGTGGCGACAACCAGACACGGCGACCTGTGGCGGCTGGGCGATCACGTCGTGATGTGCGGTGACTCGACCAGCGCAGAACAAGTGACGATCTTGCTGGCAACGTTCGGGCACAAACCGGCGATCATGGTCACCGACCCACCATACGGAGTGGAATACGAACCCGGCAAACGAAGCGAGAACCGGACCGGGAAGGTACTAAATGACGACCGATGTGATTGGCAAGCCGCGTGGGAACTGTTTCCCGGTGACGTCGCGTATGTCTGGCACGCGGCATGGTTCACGGCGGAGGTACTCGATTCACTACGCAAGGCCAAGCTGACGGTGCGGAACCAGATCATCTGGGCCAAGAAAAGCCTAGTCATGGGACGCGGCGCATATCACTGGCAGCACGAACCCTGCTGGTACGCCGTTCGTGACGGGGGCAAGGCGAACTGGTGCGGCGACAGGAAACAATCGACGCTGTGGGAAATCGAAACGGTCAACCGGAATAACACCGACGACGGCGAAACGAAGCACGGCTGCCAGAAACCGGTTGAATGTATGGCAAGGCCCATGAGGCACCACGGACGACCGGGCGAGGCGGTTTACGACCCGTTCTTAGGTTCAGGCACGTCAATCATTGCAGCTGTACAGACGGAGCGACTCTGTTGCGGCATGGAGCTTGACCCGCGTTACGTCGATATGATTGTTCAACGCTGGCAGAGATATACGGGATTGACTGCCGTAAACGCAATAACGGGCGAGCCTTACGTGGCTGCCGAGAATCCTGATATCAGGAAAACCGTCGATGGCTAACCCCAATCCATCACCCGCAACAAGGTTTAAATTAGGGGAGTCCGGCAACCCCAGCGGGAACCGTAAGCACAAGCCGTTCACCGACCTCATATACAAAATGGGGATGGAGAAAGGCTACATGGAGTCGGTGGTCAAGGCGATCTACCGGCAAGCGATACAAGGCGACATGAAGGCGGCCCAGCTATTGATGGACCGGGTCGAGGGCAAGGCTATTCAGGGGGTCGAGATACACGATACGACCGAAACCGTGGCGTCGTATATCCAGAGGATGCTAGATGCTCGAAACATGGTTCAATCCGGCGACATTCAACGAGATCTGGCTCAAGAGGCACTCGTACTGGGACAAGCAGAAGCAAGTGTGCAACGCGCTAGAAACCGGAAAAAAGACGGTGCTGGTGCCAAGCGGAAACGCGACGGGAAAGAGCTGGATGTCGGCGGGGCTGGTGCTGTGGTATCTGGCGACGAAGCCGGGGGCGGTGGTGGTGACAACGGCGCCAACACATGACCAACTGGCGAACGTGCTATGGCGGGCGATCTGGTCAGCAAAAACAAAGGCACCGGTCAAACTGTTTGAAGACCGGTCAACGCGAAGCCCGCTACTCATCGAAAACGTCGAGTCTGGCGGTTACGCAATTGGGCTATCAAGCGCCACGGTCGAGGCCGCGTCGGGACACCACGCCGAGAACCTGTTGGTGGTGATAGATGAGGCGTCGGGCGTCGAGGATGACCGGATATCGGCACTCAACTCGCTAAACCCGTCGATGGTAGTCATGATCGGCAACCCGTTATTGCCGTCGGGCGTGTTTTATGAGCGGTGTATCCGGCAGGAGCTGGACCCGGACAAAAACACCGCGCTGATTAGAATCCGGTCGGATGAAACGCCTCCAGTAATAGCAAACGTTCAGCGATCACAAACCGGGCTGGCCGATCTGGACTTCCTGCAACGGTCCGAACGTGACTATGGGCGTGGCTCGGCTTGGTGGCTATCCCATATCGAGGCCCAGTTCCCCAACTCCGTCGAAGGACAGCTTTTCAACGTGGATTGGATAACGCGGTGTATCTATGCCCAGCCACCTGAAGAACGCAAAGGGCTACGTCGTATCGCGGTGGACATTGCGACCGGCAGGGGCGGCGACAACGCGGTGATTATGGTCAGGGACGATACCGGCATCCTCGATATCTCGGCTTCGAACACATGGGACGTAGACGAACTGGCTCGGCGGACGGTGGCCACAGCTCGCCAGTGGAATGTGCCGGGTCCGCGTGTGGTCTACGATTCCACGGGCGTGGGTGAAACCTTTGGCACCCTGCTACGCAACCACGGGCTGAACGATACGACACCGTTTCAAGGCGGGCGTGGAACCCACCGGAAGTATCAGAACCTCCGGGCGGCGTCATACTGGGCGCTACGGCGGCGGATCAACCCGGATACCTCACCGGACGTTTTTCATATCCCGCGGGAGTTCTCGTCACGCCTCCAGAAAGAGATGTTGGCGACCACGTTTGAGCTGACCGCCAAGGACCAGATAGCGATCACCAAAAAAGAGGATATCATATCCCGAATCGGCCATTCGCCAGACTTTGTCGATACCTTGGCCATGTCGTTCGGATTCGCTGATTGACATGGGATGATAGAACCGGGAACAATAGACGCAGGAGAACCGTCATGTACAATCAGCCGGAAACGCTAGGCCCAGTAACAGATTACCAACTCGCCTCCATCGCGGCGGCTACGTCAGCACGCAAATCGCGTCCGGCGGCGCTTGACTTTGGCAAGGTCGATTCAGAAATCCGAAACGGGCTGAAGAACGAGAAGGTTCGCCTATCCGGGGCGTGGAAGAACCGGCAATGGTTCGAGGGGAATATCAAACCGTTCCTATCGGCAATGGCGGCGGAGCTGGGGTTACGCGAGGGCACGGTACGGACCACCAACATCATGCGGTCGTGGGTCGATATTCTGACCAAGTACCTCTACGCGGGCGGCCCAGAACGGATGGTACCAAACAACCCGGAGCTATCCGACTATCTGGCGAAAGCCTATGCGGCGTCGAACTTTGATAGCGTTATGACGCAAGCCTGCCAGTATGCGATTGTGGCGGGCGTGGCGGCCATCCAGATCGAAATCAACGAGGCCGAAACCGACGAAGAAACGACCTCCTTTTTGACTATGGCGCGCCCGGCTGTAAGTCACCGGGTTTGGCCTGCCGATCAATTCGTAGTCTGGGTTCACCCCGACAAGCCCCTGCTTCCGTGGTGCGTCGCCATCATCGACTTTTACGACAACCGTCGGCGTCTCCGGGCGTGGACATCGGAAAAGCTGGTGACCTACGAAACCAAGAAGTACAACGCCGATAATCCTTGGGACGGCAACAGTTACAACCTAATCAGCGAGGAAAAGAACTTCCTTGGCGTGGTACCGTTCGCGTTCATATGGCACGAACAACCGACCAGCGAGTTCTGGACGCCGTCACCGGGCGACTCCATGCAAATGTTCCAAGAGGCGCTGACGGCACGCCTCTGGAAACAGAACGACGACATTCTTTATCAAAGGCCAATCCTCCAAGGACGCAACCTCCGGTCGGACGTCAAGATACCAGACAAATATCAAGCGGGCGACCTGATCCGCATGGCACCGGTCATGGACCAGCTTGGCGACGGACCGGAACCGACGATTGAATACGCATACTGCGACCTGTCCTATCTTCAGCTTGACCGGGAGCAGCTGGAATACGACATGACGATGTACGCCGACTCCATCGGGATACCGGAGGCAGCTTGGCGGCTCAAGGGCCAATCGGCGGCGTCGGGCGTGGCCATCGTCTCCGAGCAGCTGCCGGTCATCGAGGCTGCCGAGCGACGCCAGCTGGTCCTCCAGCGCTACGAACGAGACGTCGCTATGGTGACATTGGTCGTGGCCAACGCTTATCTGGGCGGCGTCCCTATGATCGACACCGGCATAAATGAAGACTTCGACTTGGCCATCAACTGGGGCTCGGTCGTCAAGTCAAGGCCGGGGGCGGAGAACGACCAGCACCTTCAATTCCTCCTGATAAACGGGCTGGAATCGAAGGCCGGGGTTATTGCCGACCTCCACGGTATCACGCTCGAACAGGCAAGGGAAAAGCTGGCCCAGATACAGGAAGACATCACCGTCGAGGCCGAATACGCAAAGTCTGTCCAAGATATCACGCAGCCGCCGATGATGGGCGGCGACCCGGCTGCAACGGATACCACCAACGGAGCGAAACCTAATGACGCCAACTTATGACGCCAGACCGGCGATAATCGACTGGGTGTTTTTTGCGGGCGATACCGTCAAGCTGACGCTCACGTTTTTTGTGGACTTGGAATGTACGACCCACCTTGACGTTTCCGGGCTGACGTTCGACGCCAAGATGGTCAACCGGCAGGAAGAATCCACGGACGGGACCGTGTCTGTATCCGGGGTCTCTACCGTCACGGTCTCGTTCCCCGGCGGGCCTGCCGGTTACTACAAGTATTCAATTGCGGCAATAACAACGGTAACGCAGGAGCGGCAAACGCTGGCTGCCGGGGCCATTGAAATAACCAAGGTGGAAGGCTGGTGCGATTGTGGCTGCTGAGATACCTTCCAACAAAGTGGTTGTCAAGCCAAGCCCGGTTGCAAAGGTCGTTGTCACGCTTGGAAGCGGCGGCGGCGGAGGAGGCGGAGGAGGCGGAGGAGGCGGAGGAGGCGGGCTAGACATTGCAACGGCAAACAGCCTGTACCAGCCTAAGCTCGCAAACATTACCACACTCAGCAATATCCCGCTCAATCACTCTCACTACCAAGCGGTGACGGGCGAAGTGGGCGTTTCTGGCGACGGGTCTGAAGTGTTTCATGGGTTCGTGAAAAACGACACTGAGAACGTCTTTGCCATTGGTGCGTCCTACGATATCACTGGTTACAAGGGACGGTCGCAGGGCTACAGGATCGGCTCCGAGGTCGCGGTTATTGCTGACCCTGCGACGTATGCAGGGCAGACCGAAATATCCAGCTACCTGTACGACCTGTCGGGCGTGAAATCTTATGCAGGGAAAGTGAAGGTATCTACCGACGGCGTGGAGATCTCCGGCCAGACCGAAGCGGGTGAAACGCCGATAAGAATGCTTCATAACCAATTTGGCGCGCAATGGTACGCAACTGGGGCGGCACAAGCACCTAGCGAAGCACCTGACGGAGAGCCCGGTATTCCCTCTCCTGTCGTCTTTGCGCCGGGCGACGCGATAAATCGGCCAAGATGGAGCTTTGGTTCAGCCGTTGTGGCCGACATTATGCCGGAAATTATCCCGCTGACTGAATCAAGACAGCTTGGAGCAGACGGGCTTTCCAGTTGTGTTTACACCTACAGTGGAAGTCAAAATATCACTTTGTGGCTTGGTGCTGGCTCAGTCGAAACCATGTTGCATGTGGTCAACCTTGGCAACGCAACGATCACGCTTGAGCCACTACCCGGCAGCAACGACAACCATTTTGTCGGTTCCAGAACGCTCGCAAAATCTGGGGTTGGTACGGGGTGGAAGATCACAAAGGTCAATACCAAGCTACCGGGCGGGAACATCTGGTTGGTACAGGACGCTGACGCTAACGCTGGCGGCGGCGACTATTTGCCCAAGGCCAACTGGACCGGCACCGACCTTGCAAACTTCACGGGCCTTGATACGTCGTTCGGCGCGGTCGGCAGCGTGATGACGGGCGCGGTGGGCGTCGGAAAAACGGGGCAAATCAAGCTGGTCACGGTCAGTGGTGCCGATCAGAAGTATTCGCAAGTGCTGGTCACGATTGTGGGCTCGTCCCTTTCAAGCCATGTTGATTCCACAAATTATAGCTGTATGACGGCGACCACGGGGACGGTCAAGCTCTACACCAATGTCAGCGGCAACACCACAGCTTGCCTGACGCTCGTCAACACGGGCAACCTGACGTACACGTCGTCCTCTGGCGGGTTTGCCTACAACAACGCCACCAAGGCGCTGGAATCCCTGACGGACACTGTGCCGGGCAATCTGAGCTACGTCAACCGGAAGTACGCCGACACGCGATATGTTCCGACAATGGCAAACACGGTTTACGGTCAGGCCAATCTTCCGTTTTACCGAAACTCAACGACCACTCGGATGAACAACGGGTGGAGCCTTACAACAGCTTGCGGCACGGGCTTCAACAGCCAATACTTCGGCCAAAACTACCGATTGTCCACGACCAGTGGTTCGATCACAGACTTGTCTATAGTTGAGATGGGTGCTTGGGGGGTCGATTCCACAGGCAACATGACGCAAGGGTCGGCCATCTCGGCACTCAAAACCGGGTTCAAGGTGATCGCTTTTGGCAACACGACAAGCAACACGGTCGCACCGGGATTAAGGGCTTCTGTCACTGGTGTATGCGGGGGTGACAGCGGCTGTGTTACCATCAACGCGTCAAACTCGACTAGTACCTACAGCGAGATAAATCTTGACCCGGCAAGCGGAATCAGGATGTCGCACGGACTTAATCCTGTTGGATGTTTGACGTTTTCATCAGAGTCGGCTTCAAGCCCGTACAAGATGGTAATGGCCAGTACGACCAACCGCAGCTTGACGCTTGGCACGATTGACTCCAGCCGTGGCGGCCTGCTGTGGAGCAAGTCTGTCAGCTATTCGGCGAAGGATAACGGCGAGATTGTCGTTTACGGAGTCGATGAAGACCTGACGGGCAAGGCAACCTACACCGAAACGCACTCGCCGTGGTTGCAGCTAAACCAGACCAGCGCAGGCATGACCAGTGGCAAGTTTGAGCTTTACTACAACTACAGCGACGGCAGAGGCAACGCAAATTACAGCACCGGGCTGTCGGTCTATCTTGACCGCATAGAGCGTTACCAGTCCACAGGCACAGCCAACTGGACGGCAAACAGCTTGATTACGCAGGGCTATGCGGATACGCGATATCCACGCTTGGATTCCCCTTCAGGCCAGCGAATATTCTCGCAGCAAGTTGCCAACAACAAGAACTCGCAAATAGACATTGGCGTGACTCCGGGAATAACATCGGTATCCGCATCGCATGGACTGTACATGTCGGTTGTGCCACTTGACGACGAAGCGTACATGGCCATCGAAATGACTAAAAGCGATGTGATACTAGATTTTGAAAACAAAACGTGGTCTGCAAATTCGATCTTGACTCAAAGCTATGCGGATACGCGATACGCTCCCATTGGTGGCGGCGGCGGCATAACCGCAGCAAAGTCTATAGCCTATTCTATGATCTGGGGAAGATAAAATGGCAAGTCCGAATCTGTTTGCTCCTACAACTTGCACGGCAAAAACGTCGGTACAGGCAATCGCGACAACCGCTACGGCAATCGCCACGAATGCTGCCTCATCCGGCACAGCGGTCAAGATACGGTCGCTGATTATCGCCAACGTCACTGGCACGGCAGCGGTCACACTCAACGTCGATCTTTATCGCGGCACAAAGGGTTACCGATTGGCCTATCAGATCAGCGTCCCAGCGGGTGCGTCGTTGACCCCACTAGGTTCCGATTTGCAGCTTTACCTTGAAGAAGGCGACGCGCTGCGTTTGTCGGCGGGTGTAGCGGCGTCGCTTGAAGCCGTCTGTTCTTATGAGGTGCTGTCATGAACGGAAGGCTCATAGGTTTAATCAACACGCCAACGGTCAAAGCGGCGTCCGGCATGTGGACAATGCGGGAGGCCGCTCTTAGCACCCGCAACGGCACATGGCCATTAAGCGACCTGATAGCACCCTATTACGCTTGGGAGGCGAACTTTGGCGTAACAACGGTAGGGGCGGACGGGGTGACGGACGACCTTTTGCCTGTGGATGGCCACAAGGTAAGAAGTTGGGTTTCTACCAACGGCTTGTTGGCACTCACGCAATCGACCGCGGCCAGTATGCCGACCTACAGGATTGGCGATGCAAGAAGTCGGCCTTATATCGAAATGGACTCGACCGGGCAAACCAAAACCAGTATCACGCAGTATTTAGAAAGTAGAGCTATGCCAGCTTTGTGGGATAACCGGGATCAGCTTTCGATGGGCGTTGCCATGTATGACCCCGGCACTTACGTTGGCTATCGCAACGACAATTATTGCGGGTTCAACTTTGGTTGGAGCGATACACCAACACTGTTGAACATGGTAAATTACCCCGCATTTCGGTACGGGGGCGACCAAGTGACGGGCGGCAAGTTTACTGACTTGGCTGCAACGGCACAACTGGGGGCCAAATCAACCTTCTTTTGTACGTTCTCGACAACCTCGACCTCGCAGCTTGCCGCCGAGGCAAACGTATCCAAGGGGCGAATCTACTTTAACGGACTTTTGAATTCCGAGAACTTGGTTACCACAACCACACGAACGACGACAACCGGGTTAAACCAATTTGCGGTCGGACGCACAAGCGACCCGCCATCTTCAGCCGTAAAAAAGTATTGCGGCGTTTACATGTATACGCAAGAGCTTACGGCAACGCAGGTTCTATCAATACACAACTACATCTCGGCAAGGTGGTTCCCGCTCACCGCACCAACAGCAGTGGAGGACGTCCTGTGATCGGATTCATCAAGCGGATCATCTCGGCTTTTATGCCCGGCGACTGGCCTGTCAGACCGCATATCATGGTCGAGGAGGCAAATGGCGTCGAATCGGCCCTGACACGCTTCAAGGCGGCACGCTGGGCCTCTATCCGGGCCTTGGAACAGCACATTGTCACGCCTGAGCCGAAGGCAATGGACTTTGAAGACCCGGACTATCTGTGGCCGGGCTATCAGGTCATTTTGGAGTCGGGCATATGGATCGCTCGGTTTCCGAATGGGGAGGCCCAGTAACGTGCTGGGCTGAAGTAAGTACGTCGTACAAAAGGGTTTGAATCATGTTGGATTTGATCGTACTCAATGGGTCGTTCGCGACCGCCGTCGTTCAGCCTGCCATCATCGGTGGTGCTGTTGTGCTAACCCCGCAAGTCGTGGCTGTCGGGGCACAGTTCCCCGGCAAAACCGTGGTCAAGTACAAGCGTGGCCTGTTTGGCAACCTGATCCCTGTGGAAGTCATCACGACCACGGAAGCGGAACCAAACAAGGCCAAGTGACGTTGTTCGGCCCGGCAGTATGTGCTGCCGGGCTATTTATGCGTAAGGGGTAAACAAAGTGAAGAAGATCATTCTGGCGGCAGTGTTTACAAGCTATCACGGTTCGGCATGGTGCCAAACACCTGCATCCGTGGTGGTGCCACCAATCACGGAAAGCACGATTGTATTTACCGACCGGGGCCGAACGTACTTTGCAGGCACATCGACCGGAAAGGTGATAGCGATTGACCAAAGCTCAACCCCAACACCTCCGGTGCCTTCTGCGTCAAACATTCCGAAAATCGTCAAGGATTCAATTCTTGCTATTGCGACGCTTGACGCGGCAAGCCGTAAACAAGGCGCGGAGGCTATGGCGGCGGCGATTGATACCACACTTTCAGAGGCGGGTGGCCTCAACATCACCGACCCGCAAGCCATCGTGGTAAAGCTGGCCGAGAACGCGGAACTATCCAAGGCCAGTACGATCCTCAAAGGCTGGAAGCTCGGCGATATTCTGTCGGGGCAAAAGATTACAAACAAGGAGCAGCTGGTCGCGGCGCTGGCCGAAGTTAAAAAGGGCTTGGTGGAGTCCGCCAAGTGAGCTTGGACTTTGGTCCGTTAGATGCCGGATTTGGCTGGCTCGACAACCCGGCTGCCGTGCGGGCGGTTATCGCGACCGACGGCATCAAGCCGGTCTCTGACCACTTGGCGGCCAAAAAGGCTCGGCCTGTCAGGACGGACCTAACGCTGTACCTTGCCCGCGCGTTCGGCGACACGTGGTACTTGCACCAAGGCTTGTGTGGTGCCTGTGTGCCGTTTTGTGTCGCACTGGCCTGTGATACGCTTTCGGCAATCACCGGCAAAGTCACCGGGCGAACCGACCCAATGACATTGTACTGGGGCAGCCGGGTGGAGATTGGCGGCAATTCCCTGCCCTACCACGGTACTTACGTGGCATGGACGGTCAAATACGCCAAGGACTACGGCACGGTGGTGCAGGCCAAGTACCCCGAAATCGACCTGAGTAGTTATGACGCGAGTGTTTGTTGTGGCCAGATGGCTTCACGGGGCGTACCGGTGGGCATCAAGGAGGTCGCCAGAAAGCGGCA
>Ga0209597_1000299_pt1 | contig 32977 bp, 29 predicted proteins | sample M_140625_MF_Meta_FD_187316 | JGI IMG/M metagenome (GOLD analysis project Ga0209597, IMG submission 187316) | Freshwater microbial communities from Lake Montjoie, Canada to study carbon cycling - M_140625_MF_MetaG (SPAdes) (version 2) | ecosystem: Environmental > Aquatic > Freshwater > Lake... | reverse complement strand
CAAGTATTTGAAATCTATTTTGCTGCCAAAAATCCCAGGGATGGCCTGCCTGTAATTCACGCTAAACGTGGGCCAGTTGGATCCGAGCACAATTTTTTGTCGGGGCTCCAGGATGTATCGTTGAAACGGCGTATAACTCAATCCAATTTCATTGTTAAAGGTGTAAGAGGAGGCGAATTTTAGGGGTACATTGTTTTCGAAAAGACTGTCGCCAGCGGCGCTAAAATGGAAGTTTTCGATGCTGCTCCTATAGGCCAATCGTCCCTGAATCCGGAGGTATAATCCATTCACCAATTCTTGTCGGTGAGCCCCCAGAATACTCTTTTCAACATAAATGTTATCCCGCCTAAAAACATCCAGATAGGCAGCATTGGGGTTGATAAAGCCAAATTGTTTTCCTACGGCAAAAGAGTATCTAGCCCTTTTTATGGGATTGTACATATGCCCAAAACCCGCCGTACCTTGGAAGTTGTTGTTATTTACGCCGTAGGAGAAGTTCTGATTAAAATCAAATTCTTGTTTGTTTGGGAGTGTTTTTCGAATGAAACTATTAAACATGATTCTTCCTCCACCAGGCAAAAATGGAATGTAAACGGTCCAAAGCGGCGCAAACTGCATTTCGAGGCCTTTCTTTCTGTTGCTGTAGCCCTGCCCCATGATCACGAGTGATTTATAGGTGATTCGATTGATCACTGCTTCCACCGAATCCAAATATTTGTCTGAGGTCTGAACCCTTTTGATGCTATCGGCTCGGTTGATGAATTTGATTTCGTTGTTGTTCAGCGGCTGCGTGCGTTGTTTTTTCCAGTAGCTAGAATCCCTTTCATAGGCCTCTTGGTTGGTTCTGCTGATTTCTAGTCCAAAGTGATTTTTTGGGAAGGTGGGGTTTACTTTTATGTCTTTGTAATTGACATAGGTGGTTGCTTTTTCCGTGATAGGGCCATTTTTTGCGATATAGTTGAAGCGCTGGGAATCAATGAGTAAATGCTGTGCTGTATCCAATTTGTAATATTGGTTGATCTGCATTTCATCGTATTCACCCATGAGGTGTTTGGGGAATTTGAGGAAGGATTTGTATACCCAAAAGGTGGAATCTACGATGTGGAGTTCACCGGTGAAGGTTGCGTTGGCGGTCTGACGGCTATTGACCCCGATGCGCAAAATTCTTCCGTAGGTGGAGTCTTGGTAGCTGCCGAGGTAGCGGAAGCGGTAGGCTAGGATGGCGGAGTTGGACAGGGGCGACATCACCGGCATCGACGAAAGGGCGGGTACTTTGATTAAGTTTTGGTAGAGGTTGAAATCCCCGTCGGTGGTGGTTAAATAGAATAAGCCAACCAAATTGTCGAGGGCTCCAATTTTTGTTACTCCGTCTCTAATTTCCTTGATTTTCCCATCGGTGGTGGCATCGCGTTGCATCACAATTTCCACGAAGGCTTTGGCTTGCGGGCCTGTGTCTCGGGGCTCCGTTGGCTTTTTTGCCTTTTCGGGAATATTGGATGAGGTGAGCGATGACGGATCAGATTCTACGGGTAAGGAATTGACTGCCTTGGCCTTTTTCTTGGTTGCGTTTAACTGAAAGGCTTTGATATAGAGCGTGGCACTTTGGTTGGGGATCTGGTTGTGCCAATAATCGCGCTTTTCGATGGTCTTGCGCATATACTCAGGCCCCGGATCTTTGTAATCTCGGTGGATTTCCACGGCGCCTATTTTTTCTGTTTGGTGCGACAATCGAATGTTGAGTGTATCGTTTTGATTGAGTTTTACGATCAACGGAATTTCAACGGAATGGTAGTTTGGGTGGGAGAAAATGAGTTTGTAGGCGCCGGGTTCTAATCGCAAAGTGAAGTTTCCATCCAATCGGGTTTGTCCCATTTTGACTCCGGCGCGATTAAAAATCTGTACCATGGGAAGTGGCGCAGAAGCGGTGTCAACCACCAAGCCAATGATGGTACTTCCGCTTTTTTTCTGGGCTTGCAGCGGGTTGGTTCCAAAGCTCAAGAATAGCATGAGCAGGGCAAGGATGAGCTGTTTGCCGGTGGGTATGGGATATGTAGAACGGCCAAATATCACTTAGACTTTTTACTCTTCTTTTTTGTTTTCTCGCCTTTGGGATAGGGCAACTCAGGAATACTCACGGTATGTGGAGGTAGGAACAATTTCTCTGAGGGTTTGTTTTGCATGTCCCACACAAATCCCTTCAGTTTGGCATCAACGGCAGGGAGCTGATCAATCGGATAAAGGGTACCCACGGGTTTTTCATAAAAGGTAATTTGATTGATTTTCCCTTTATTGAACCCAATTTTCATGCTCTTACACGTCACCAAGTTCGCGGATTCCAGCGTATCTGCATTCCTTAGATAGTAAATGCTTTGGGCATTGCCAACGACCCGAACCTTTTCGATTTTTTGGTTCGCGTCCATCCACTGATGAATCGAATCGCCGTGAATTTGAGAGAAATGAATGCTGTCTTCTTGGATGGCGACAAAACCGTGTTTAAAGGCCTTGAGTTCTTTCACTTTTTGCGCTACCACCCGCATTTCTATGGAATCGCCACTTACCCGAGAAAGGCTATCGTACAGCACCGGATCGCCACTAAAATAGAAGGTAGAATCGCTCCGCTTGGATGTCAGTTTGTTGCATTTGCCACTGGTATTGTCTTGCGAAAACGCCACGTTATATGTCGCCGTGAGTGCTACCGGCTGCGCAGAATCACTGTTGTAGGCAAGGGTATCGGCCTTGAGTCTGAACGGATTTTTTGCCTCGCCTTGAAACGCCAGCGCTTGGTTCCAAACCTTCATGGATTTTGCCAGTCCGTTGTAGTGGGCATGCTTTCCCCACACCTGCCATTGGTCGACGCTGTCTTGGATATAGACATTGCCATGCGCCAATCCCACTTGGGTAATTTTATCAAAAAATAGGGTATCGCAAACTACAATTTTACCTTGATCGAACAGAGCAACTTGACCGTAAAACTCTCCTTTTTGCTCGTCGGTGAGATAGAATCCGCGTTGGAAAACCACAATTTTGGTTTGGTAATCGAGTTGGGTTTGGGCAAAAAATTGGGCTCTTTTGGTATCGGTGCGGTATTGTAGGGTATCGGTTTTTACGGTGTATTCGGGGGTGGTGAGGACCACGTTGTTCTTAAAAAACAGGGTCTTTTTGTTGGGGTTGTAGCTACCCGACCGCGCTGAAAGGGTGGTCTCTTTGTCGATGATGTTGCCTCCGGAGCCATACCATCCCACTTTGGTTTGGGTATTGTATTCGATCCAGGGGGTGGAGAGTTCCATGGTTCCATCGATCAGTTTTACGTTGCCAATCACTTTTGCGGTGTGCGTGGCGTTGTTGTATTCCAGGGTTTTACCGGTTACGATGGCGCCGTCTGGGTTGGTGATGCGGATGTTTCCGCGGCCAAGTAAATCTTGTGTTTGGGGGTCGTATTCGGCTTCATCGCAGTAAACGTTGCTACCGGATTGTTCAAATCGCACGTTTTCTTTGAGCCATTGAACGGTTTTGCCATCGCGTTTGAGCGACTTCATGCGTCCGGCTTGGAGGGTAATGGGCTGTGCGGAAAGGGATTGCAGTGCGGAAAGGGCTACGATGAAAACGAGGATGACTGTCCTTAGGGGGTGGCAGAACCACTGGGAAAATTTGTTTCTATGAATGAAATAACCCACGGAGTTTCGTCTTTGTGCAATTACTTTGCAAAGTAAGTGTTAAAAGGGTTTCAAACAGCGGTTAATCTACGGAAATGGGATTTGTGGCGACGTCCGACGTTGTTGGCGGTGAGTGGCGGTGTGGATTCGGTGGTCATGGCTCGGTTGTTTGCTTTGGCGGGCTTTCCGTTTGTGATGGCCCACATGAATTTTGGGCTTCGGGGAAGGGAAAGTGCTGAAGACGCGCAGTTTGTGGCCGATTTGGCGCGGGAGTTGGGCGTGGAGTGCATCGTAGAGAAGGGCGATGTAAAGGGATATCGCAAGAGAAACGGGGTGTCGGTTCAGATGGCGGCGCGGGATTTGCGGTACGAATTTTTCCGACGGGTGATGCAGGAGAGGGGGATTGAGAGGTTGGCTACGGCGCATCATGCAGATGACAATTTGGAACATTTCTTTGTCTATTTGTATCGAGGAAATATGGATGTGGCATGGCGGGGGATATGGGCGGAGCAGGGGGATGTGATACGACCGATGTTGGGTTATAGGAAGGAAGCGTTGATTTTGATGGCAGAGACTGAGGGTTGGTCGTGGCGGGAGGACAGGAGCAATCAGGGAATAGATTATTTGCGCAATAAGGTCAGGCATGCTTTGATGTCGACTTTGGACGAATTTGTGGGTGAGTTTTACCAGATTTCGCAGCGGGTGCAGGCTTTGGATACGGAGGGAAAGGCTTTGGCGGAGGCGGTTTGGCTGGAGGAATGCGGAGAGGACTGGATTTCTCAGGGGTATTTGGGTCGTTGTGGTGGGGTTAGATTGCCTGTGGACTCTGTGGATGCAATTTCCGCGGGTGAAAATTTGGCGGCTGGAAACCGAAATCCATTTTATCGTCATTTGCAGCGGCATTTGATGGGTTTGGGATTTTCCAAGTCGCAGGTGGATCAGGCATTGGGTTCTAAGCAGGTGGGAAATCGTTTTGTCTCGGAAGGATATATTTTGTGGGTGGGCAGAATGGGATGGTCGGTGTTGCCGAAGGAGCTTGCATCGCCCAGTGCCATCGCCATTGAATGGGGGGAGGGAGAGTGGTTGTGGGGTGATTTGCGGTTGGTGATTGATCCGATTCCGGTGGGGGTTTTTGAGGCGGATGCATACTATTTTGGCGAGGCATTGGCGGGGAAGTCGGTGGTGATTCGATCCTGGGTAAATGGCGACTCGATTGTGGGATTTGGGGGTGTTTCGCAGAAGTTGAGCGATGTGTTTGTGAACCAAAAAATTGAGCCTTGGGCCAAGGAATATGTGGCAGTGATGATGTGTTCGGAGGGGATTTTGTGTGCGGTGGAGGTGAAGCGATCCAATTTGTATCGGGTGGAGGAGGCTGACGGTGATTGTTGGCGTTTGCGTTGGCTGCACAAATAAGCAACAACTTTAGGTCAATCATTATACCTTTGTTTTACAATGAAAGCCGTTATTCCATTGGCTGGCATGGGGAGCCGTTTGAAGCCGCATACCCGAACCCAGCCCAAATCTTTGATACCCTTGGCGGGAAAGCCTATTTTGGGTCATATCATGGATCGACTGGTAGAGGCCGGTGTTACAGAATTTGTGTTTGTGATTGGTTATCTGGGAGATCGCATCGAACAGTATATTTCGGAGCATTACGGACAGTATCAGTCTACGTTTGTGATTCAGACAACAGGCAAGGGGATTGGACATGCAGTTTGGTTAACGCGTGATGCTTTTTCGGCCGATGAGGGTTTGTTGATTGTTTTGGGCGATACGATTTTTGAGGCCGATTTTGCGGGTGTTTTTGCCAAGGGCGGGAATGCTTTGGGGGTGAGAAAGGTTGAGGATCCACGTCAGTTTGGTGTTGCGGAGCTCAAAGAGAACGGTCAGATTTTGCGGTTGAGCGAAAAGCCATCGATTCCTAAGTCGAATTTGGCGTTGGTGGGCTTGTATTACATCGAAAATTCTGTCGATTTGTTTGAATGTTTGGATTACAATATTCAAAACGAAGTTCGAACGCAGAATGAGTTTCATTTGACGGATGCTTTGCAGTGCATGATCGACAAGGGCCTTGGTTTTACGACGTTTACGGTAGATACTTGGTTTGATTGCGGGCAGAAGGACATCATTTTGCAAACGAATCGGAATTTGTTAAAGCGTGTGGATCAGCAGGCATTTGTGAAGTTTGACAAGGGGAATATTATTGTTCCACCGGTATATATTTCGCCTTCGGCGGTGGTTGTGAATAGCATCATTGGGCCGGATGTAAGCATTGGTGATGGCGCTGTGATTACCCGATCGATGTTAAAAAACAGCATCATTGGTCAGGGCGCGGAATTGAATAATGCAATTTTGGAGGATTCGTTGATTGGGGCGGATGCCATTTTGGTGGGTGCGGCTTCGAGCTTGAATATTGGAGATAGTGCTGAAATCAATTTGCGAAATTCGTAATTGTGAAATTTGCTTTAGAAGATATCGTAAGAGTTACGGGTGGCAGGGTGCAGGGTGCTGCGGTTGCAGAAAATGTCATTTGTTCGGTGGTATTTGATACCCGGAAGTTATTGTCGGCCGAGACATCATCAACCCTATTTGTTGCATTAATGGGCAATCGCGACGGTCATTCTTATTTGGGTGAGGCATATCGCGCTGGGGTTCGAATGTTCTTGGTTTCTCGGTGTGATGATAATTTAATATTGCAATTTAACGATGCGTTATTTATTGTCGTTGAGGATACTTTGTTGGCATTACAGCAGTGGGCCGCGTGGCATCGAAAACAAGTCACGGGCGTGGTGGTTGGCATCACTGGCAGCAACGGGAAGACCATTGTAAAGGAGTGGTTGGGGTTGTTGTTCAAAGGCGATTTCTCTATGGGCAAGAGTCCCAGAAGTTATAATTCTCAGTTGGGTGTGGCGTTGAGTTTGTTGGATATTCCATTGGGGACGCAGCTTTCTTTGTTGGAGGTTGGGATTTCGGGCGCAGCGGATATGGGAACCTTGCATGCCATGGTTCAGCCCAATTTGGCGGTGATTACGCATTTGGGTGAGGCGCATGCGGAGGGTTTTGCATCGTTGCAGGAGAAGGCAAAAAGCAAGGTTTCGTTGGCCGATGGCGCGGATGTGGTGGTTTACCCTTTTGATTTGGAGGCGGTTCGGACGGAGATATCGACGTTGAAATCTCGCAATGCGTTGATGAAGACGATTCATTGGGGCTGGAAAGAGGGTGCGCAGTTTCGGATCACGGAGGTGGAGGTTTTGTCGGCTGGTGATTTGTCGATTGGCGTTTCAGGATCAAACCCGATTGCGGAGACTGGTGGACAGCGAATACATTTTGTACATCGAGGGACATCGCATCAATTGGATATTCCTTTTATGGATTCGGCATCGGTGAGTAACGCGATGACATGTTTATGTGTTTTGCAGGCTTTGGAGCGCTGGGATCCTTCGCATTTGGATCGTTTTATGCAGTTGCCTCACTTGGAAAATCGCTTGCAATTTGTTGCGGGGAGGTTGGGAAATTATATTCTGAACGACAGTTATTCTGCGGATTTGGAGAGTTTGGGTGTGGCGTTGGATATGTTAAAGCGTCAATCGCCCAATTTGCCTTTGATGTCGATTTTGGGTTCGTTTGAGCAAACGGGGATGGACATTTCGGATTTGCGCGATAGTATTTTGCGGATGTTATCCAATTACGGGGTTCGCGAGGCGGTTTTTGTGGGGGTGGAATTCCGAGGTTTGGGCTCTGTCCTGGCTTCGGGGGAGTTGGATTTAGGTGAGGGAGCGACAGTGATTAGCGGGGGTTTATCAAATTTGGCTAGGGTTAATAGCACCTTAGAAAAGATTTGGCAGTTTGATACGGTTGCTGCGTTGATGGATTCTGCGGTTTTATCGGGCATCGCATCGCAGTCGATTTTAATCAAGGGTTCCCGAAATTCGGGATTGGAGCGGGTGGCGAATCGGATGCAGGCGAGGTTGCATCAAACGCGGTTGGAAATCAATTTGAACGCATTGAAGAACAATTACTTGTATTTCAAGCAGCGGGTTGGTGAGGGCAAGAAGGTGATGTGTATGGTGAAGGCTTTTGGCTACGGGAGCGGCAGTTTTGAGTCGGCCCGCGCCTTGCAGGCGCTTGCCGTGGATTATTTGGGGGTGGCTTACATCGACGAGGGAATCGCCTTGCGAAATGCGGGGATTACTGTTCCGATCATGGTGATGAATGCGGATGGCGGGGCGGCTTGGCAGATGCAGGAGTATCAGTTAGAGCCAGTGGTTTATAGTTTTCCGTCGCTGGAGGCATTGATTCGCTCGGGTGTGCAGGGTTTGAAAATTCACGTTGAGATCGACACCGGTATGCATCGTCTGGGATTTGCGCCGGCGGATATGGGCGAGCTGGGTTTAAGGATTAAAGATTTGGATTTGGCAATCGAAGTGGCCTCCGTTTTTAGTCATTTGGCGGCCAGTGAAACTTCAGATTCCGACAATTTTACTCTCGGTCAGTTAGAAGTTTTTTCGGCTGCCGCTGCAGTGTTGGAGACGGGGTTGGGATATACGGTGTTGAAGCACATTGAAAATACGGGGGGCATTTTACGCTTTGCGGATGCTCGTTTTACGATGGTTCGACTGGGTATCGGCTTGTATGGAGTGGATCCACGGGGATTGGTCGAGGCTGCTTTGCAACCGGTAACGCGTTGGGTAAGTACGATTTCTCAGGTTCAGTGGGTGAAAGCTGGCGAGGGTGTGGGCTATGGAATGCATGGGGTATCGGACAGGGATCGCGAAGTTGCGGTCATTGCGGCGGGCTATGCGGATGGATTGTGGCGTGCGGATGGACAAGCCAATTCGGGGGTATGGATCAACGGGGTGGAGGCGCCATTTGTGGGCAACATTTGCATGGACATGGCCATGGTTGACGTGACGGGGTTGAATTGTAAACCCGGGGATGAAGTAGAATTGTTTGGTGAAAATTTACGCGTTGAAACATTGGCTCAACGTCGTTCCACCATTCCTTACGAAGTCCTAACGGCAGTATCGCAGCGGGTTGCGCGCGTTTACGTGGAGGAGTGATTACAGCACTTTTGCAGAAAAGGCGTTTTTGAGGCCTTGGTGTTGGATCAAATCAACTTTGATAGAGCCTACATATATTTCCCCTTCGATGCGCACAGGGATGTGGTTGGCGTCATCGGTGACCCAAACGGTGAGGGCATCGGCGTGTTTGAAAACGCGGTCCACCACCAACTTTGGTTTGATTTTGATGCATCGAATTTTACCGAGGTCGGTTTTGATCACTTCTTTCCCCTTGAAGGTAATGGGCAAGCTATAAACTTGGTTGTCGATGTACACATCCACTGGAAACTGTTTTCCTATGGTGGCGTTGGCGTAGTCGAGGTTTCTTAGGTAGTAAATGGCCGAGGCGATGTCTTGGGTGTAGGCGGGGATGGTGAGTTCACCTTGTTTGTTGCGGAGCTTTTTATTGTCGTGATCGTAAATCGCCACGTCTTGATGGAAGTAATTGTTTTCTCTCACGGTTTTCGCGTAGCGCAGGGGTGCTTGGGATTCTTGGTCCACCCAGCTTTCAAATTTGTCGCGCACTTTATAGGCCCAATCAAAACTTTTAAGGGTCTCCCCTTCCACGCGGAGGGTGTAGGTGTTTTTGCCATTGATGATGGTGCTTTGGGGTAGGACCGACATGCTAACTAGTCCAGCATTTACGGGGCCGTAGTGAATTCTATATTTGAGGATTTCTCCGGTTTGGTAGGCGTTGTTGGCCACTTTTCTTCCTAGGAACAGGGTTGGAAGGGAGGAGAAACTACTGAGCGCCAGGCTAGTGAAAAGAGCGCCGATGGCGATGATTGCGAGGTGGGGCTTTTTCATAATTGTGATTTTTTGTTTGTGATAAAGTCAGGTGATAATGGCCTTTAACACGAATCTTTTGCGAATCCCCCAAAACTCTGCCAACCTTTTGCGATTTTTGTAACACAATTATGAGTAAGCCTCTAACCCAATATGCAAAAGCCAGTGGATGCGGATGCAAAATTCAGCCTGCTGTCTTGCAAGAAATTTTGCAGGGATTCACTTTAGATTCTGCGTCGTTTCCGCATTTGGTGTTGGGCAATTCGGGTGGGGACGATTGTTCTGTTTACGATTTGGGCGATGGCAAATACTTATTACAGACGGTTGATTTTTTTACGCCGTTGGTAAACGATGCCAAGGTATTTGGGATGGCGGCGGCGGCCAATGCGTTGAGCGATGTGTGGGCGATGGGCGGAAAGCCTATTATGGCCAATGCGGTGATGGGGTGGCCCATTGATACACTGCCGGTATCGCTTGCGCGTGAGGTGATGCAAGGGGCTCTTGAAGTCTGCAATGCAGCGGGGGTTCCATTGGCTGGCGGACATACGATCGACAGTCCGGAGCCCATGTTTGGGTTAAGTGTCACAGGGCTGGTGGATTCAGCGAATTTGAAGACCAACGCGGGCGCCAAGGCGGGGGATGTTTTATTATTAACGAAGCCTTTGGGTTTGGGGATGCTTTCGGCCGCGCATAAGCGCGGCCTCACTTCTTCGGAGCAGGATGAAATTTTATACAAGTGGATTGTCCAAACGAATCACGTGGGTTCCATATTGGGCGGGATTTCGGGTGTGCATGCCATGACGGACGTTACTGGGTTTGGATTGGCGGGCCACCTACTAGAACTCTGTAAGTCGAGTGGATTGGGGTCGGTGATTGAATCCAATAAGTTACCTCGGATCGACGAGGCGGAGACATTTGCCTCGCAGTTTATTCTGCCCGACAATGCGATGCGGAATTGGAATGCTTACGAGGGGGAAATCGACATGCGGGATGCGGGCGCATTTGCATGGTTGGTGGATCCTCAGAGCAGCGGGGGTTTGTTGTTGAGTGTTGGGGCTGCTTCACTGGGTGAAGTGGAGGCCGCGCTCCGCGCGGCCCAGTGTTTCCATCAAACCATCGGAGAAATGGTGGATCCCGCCTCGCTCCCTGATGGGAAGTTATTGTCCGTGATTTAATTTGGTATCCAGATAATCTTTGTAAGCGGCTTTTAAATGCTCGTTGGGCTCTGGTGGATTTTCTAGGAGTTCATTGAATCTTTGAGTGGCTTCAGCACTTAGGATAAGGGTTTCTTCTTTAGCATGAGCCAAGTCCTTCTGTTTTTGAATGTTTTTATCTTCCATGAGTATTATTGTTGTTTGATCTACAAAAGAAAACATCGCTCGGGACTAGTCCAAGCAATGTTCTGAAGTTAATCGGTTAAGTTCAAATCGACCCCTTAGGGCCCGAGGGAATTACGCCCGGTAAAGCACCGACTTCGTTGCATCCATGATCTTCTTCACGGTTGGCAAGAAGGCCTCAACAAACGTTGGAGCGTAAGGCAATGGCGTATCCTGCGTGGTTACGCGGTGAATGGGCGCATCCAGGTAATCAAAGGCTCGGCGTTGTACCATATGACTGATTTCGGAGCTGATGCTCGCCAAAGGCCAAGCTTCTTCCACAATCACCAAACGATTGGTTTTCTTCACACTCTCGATGACAGTATCGTAGTCGATCGGACGAACCGTTCTAAGGTCGATGAGTTCCACACTAATCCCATCCTTTGCCAATTCGGCAACGGCTTCATGACAGCGCAGCATCATTTTTCCAAAACTTACGATGGTGACATCGGTTCCAGCGGTTACGATATCGGCTTTGCCAATAGGAATCAAATATTCTTCGGAAGGGACCATACCCTTAAAGCCATACATCTGCTCGCTTTCCATGAAAATCACGGGGTTCGCATCGCGGATTGCGCTCTTCAACAAACCTTTGGCATCGGCGGGATTGCTAGGCACCACCACTTTAAGGCCGGGGGTGTTGGCAAACCAATTTTCAAACGCTTGGGAGTGCTGTTGTCCCAATTGACCGGCACTACCTGTTGGACCGCGGAAAACGATCGGACAAGTATACTGACCGTTACTCATGCTATTGATTTTGGCAGCGGAGTTGATCACTTGGTCGATGGCTACCAAAGAAAAGTTAAACGTCATGAATTCGCAAATCGGACGGAGACCATTCATCGCGGCACCCACGGCTATCCCTGCAAAACCAAGCTCTGCGATAGGCGTATCAATCACACGTTTTTCGCCAAATTCGGCCAACATGCCCTGACTAACTTTATATGCACCGTTGTATTCGGCCACTTCTTCTCCCATCAAAAAGATGCTTTCATCTCTGCGCATTTCTTCTTGCATGGCTTCTCGTAGGGCTTCTCTTAAGGCGATTTCTCTCATGATTTCTAATAAATTGAACTGCAAAATTACGCGTTTTGGGCGTATTTTTAAGGGGTTTGCCTAAATACGACCGGTGCGTTAATTATTCTTTGTTGAAAATGCTAACTTTGACACAGTACGTAGCGCTATTCGTCGAATAATATGAGATATAAAATATTTATCTATTCAATGTTGATTGGAATATTGGCATTGTCGAGTTTTGAGTCGTGTAAAAAAGACATTCCTATTGGAGATACTTCTTCTACAAAAGTTGCCGACAACACCAATGAGAAAATCTTCGAAAAATTTATCATGGATATCCCATGGACAGTATCATTGGCTACTGATGAAGCGGGCAGTGACATCACATCGAGTTTTACGGGTATTGTTTGTATTATCCGAAAACGGTCTTATTATGATGGCCCAGTTGATGTGATTGTTAGTGGTGACACGACACATGGCGAGTGGAAAGCATCCGGTGATTACGTGTATTTGACTTTAGATCTACCCAAAAACAAAGGGTTAGATTTTTTTACTTTGGAGTGGAAATTTACCAGACGCATTTTAAATAATCTTCATTTGATTCCAAAACCGGGCTTGAACTTGGGAAAAAAGGAATTACATCTTGTCGCGATATAATTTAGTTTGCGATTTTTTGTTTTTTTATATATTTGTAACATGACCAACATCGTATCAAGATTTCTTTCAATAAGTTTTCTAGCATTGGCTCTTTTAATTTCTTCTTGCAGCACAAATGCTACATTCACTAAGCGCTATCACAGCCGTGGGTTTAACATCGCTTGGGGTGGGGGATCGGCCGCAAACAACAATGCCGTAAAACAAACGCCAAAGAAAGTTAAGGCCAAATCGGACATGGTTAAGGTTGCTCAAAATACAGAGAGCCGAGCCCTTCAGTCTGTGAATTCTTCAGAAAATGCGATCGTCAATCCCGCTAACCAAAATTCCGAGTTGTATTTTAATTCTTTGACGACTCAAAACGGAACAAGCGCAAATAACTATTTTAAATCAACGTCTGAAGTAGTTAAATCATCGAATCCCGAAACAAAAACAGTAAAAGCTAAGGTTGTTTCAAAGCCTATAATAAAAGTCGATCAGAAAAAATATGATCCACGTAATGGCAAAAGTTGGGGCATGGCCATCCTTCTCTGCTTGGTTTTAGGAATGTTTGGTATGCACAGATTTTATTTGGGATACAACAAAATAGGTTTGATTCAGCTTGTTTTTGGTGCGTTGTATTTCTTCACTCCTTTGTGGTTTTCCGGTCTCATAGCAATTTGGGTTATTATAGATTTGGTAAGAATCTTTACCAAGGATTTGGAACCGCAAGATGGTTATTATACCGAGCCTGGTGAATGATTAGAATCTTCACGGTTTACAGGAGCTATTGATTGTTAAGTGGTTGTTTTCTCAATGTCAATTCAACCGCCGTCCTAGAATTCCATCCACCATCGCAAATAGCTGTCGTGGACCCAGCGTTCGCCAAGCGATATCGTCCAGCTCACCCCCAAAATTGAGGTAGAAGTCGATGCGTTCCCTGCGGAATTCCTGCACCACGTGTTCTCTAAAATTGACCATCGCAATCCAGCCTTCTTCTACATCTTGGAACCATTCTTCGTAGTAGGCATCGTCTGAAGCGTGAAAATTCATCACATTTTCGCCAATCATCACAAATTTTTGGATGCCGTCTTGCATGAGGATTTCCATAACTTCTCGCTTGAGGTGCATCACATCGTTATAGAGGGCATCGTTCCATTCCCCAATCATTTCGATGATCGCAAAACCCTCTTGGTAATCGGCGAATAGGATTTTGATGTAGAGGGTATTCGACCCAAATTGATCCCATTGCGGGTGGATGTAGTAGTTGTAAACGGCTTTGTCGAAGTAGAATTCGTTGTATTCCCTTTCAAAGAAAGGCGACCTTGGATCTTGGGCTGCGGAATACAGGTTAATCCATGCAAAATGGGGCTCTAAATTGTGCACGGTGCAAAGATAGGGTGGGTGAAGTGGCGAGTGGCATGGGGTTTGGTAAAATCGGTCAATTTTTTTTCTATTACCTTCGCAACATATGCAACGGGCATTTTTGAAAAATCTATTGTGGCTTCAGCTATTGAATTGGCTGGTAAAACCGCTATGGATTCTTTGGATTGAGCGCGAGATTCAGCTCCGCATGGGCGATAGTTGGTATGGCGTTTACACCTTGCATTTCAATTTGGTATTGCTTTTTGCGGTGCTGTTGGATGCCGGTCTGAACACATATGCGGCCCGCGAAATTGCTGCCAACGGAAAGGTGGGTCATCCCCGGCGGATGCTCTTTTTGCGTTTGGGACTCGGATTGGTCTACGTTTGCCTCGTTTTGATAGTTGCCCAAATGCAATCGGGCATTCAAATGCAATTTTTACTTTATGCTTTGATTAACCAAGTGCTTGCATCGGTGGTTTTGATGATGCGCGCCGTTTTGCAAGGAAAACAGAGATTTGTATCGGATAGTTGGTTGAGCGTGGTGGATCGATTGGTGGCGTTGGGTGTTTGTACTTGGATGCTTCGGACATTTACGCTGGAGATGTTTGCCAGTGAGGGCGGGGTTCTGAATTTTCAGATCGCCCAGTTTTTTGGCTATGCCACGGCCTTGGTGTTGGGTTTGATTTTGGTTTTTTGGCGAGGCAAGATCACCAGTGAATCTAAAAGTTTAGCCTCTGATTCTCAGGATGCGCCAAAAAATCCGACCCAAAAATCCCTCGGTGATTGGAGCAAGGAAGTCGTTTGGTTTGGCATAATGGCATTGGCGATGAGTATATTTACACGCATCGACGTACAAATGATTCAGTGGCTGTCGGTTAGCCGATTGGATGGCGTTGCTGATATCCTTGATGCGGATGCTATCAAATTGCAATTGGCGGCAGGATATGCGGAAATCGGATTGTATACCAGAGGGTATCGCTTGTTGGATGCCGGTTTGATTTTTAGCGCTTTGTTAAGCACGCAGTTATTGCCATTATTTAGTAAGCGATTGGCAACTGGCGACGATAATGGTGAGGTGATTTGGATGAGTTTCAGGTTGGTGTTATGGGTTTCGTTGGGTGCGGCGATGGGTGCCTGGTTTTACGGCGAACCCTTGATCAATTGGCTATATCACGGACAAATGGAATTGGGGGCTACTCTCACACAAAATGGCGTTGAAATACCACAGGCGATGGTTTATTCGGGCGAAATCTTAAATGCCGCGATGATATTCAAAGTATTGATGTTGGCTTTTGTCCCGATGAGTTTGGTCCATGTTTTTGGCACCTTTGTAACCGCCTCAGGACAAATGAAATGGTTGGCGTCGCTTGCATTTGTTTGCGTGGGCATAAATATCGCTTTTAACTACATCGAGATCCCTAAAGTGGGTGCTCTGGGCGCTGCAACCGGTTGTTTGATAACCCAATGGGTTTTTGCGGGTGCATGTTTGGTGAAAACACAAAAACTAGGCGGATACGAATGGCGATGGAGGAATTTTGAAATCGTTTTTTACCAAATTGTGTTTGGAATGATATGCTTTGGCATGGTAAAATATGGCTTGGGATTGAAAGGCATCAACGGCCTTGTTTTATCGGCTGTGATTTATGCAATTAGTGTGGGATGGCTATTTTTCTTCCACGAAATCCGCCGTTGGGCAGCCAAGTTTAGGCGTACAAAGGGTAGTCCTTCATAAAGACTTTTACCTCGCCCTTGATTTCATTAAGCAGTTCCTCATTTTCATGATTGGTTAAAGCCTTATCAATCCAGTTAGCCAAGATTTCCATATCCGATTCTTTTAAGCCGCGTGTAGTAATGGCCGAGGTTCCCAAACGAATGCCTGAGGTAACAAATGGACTGCGGGTTTCGAAAGGTACCGTGTTTTTATTGATGGTAATTTCGCATTTTTCCAAGGTTTTTTCCGCCAATTTCCCGGTTAGGTCGTCGCTCTTAGACCTCAAATCGATGAGCATCATGTGATTGTCGGTCCCGCCAGAAATAATCGAATAACCTCTATTTACCATCGCCGCTGCAAGTGCTTTGGCATTAGCAATCACTTGATCGCAATAGGCATCAAATGTATCGGTTAGGGCTTCACCAAAAGCTACAGCTTTGGCAGCGATAACGTGTTCTAGGGGCCCGCCTTGGGTTCCTGGGAAAACGGCACTATCGAGGATGGCGCTCATCATTTTGATTTCGCCTTTGGGATTGGTTTCGCCCATGGGATTGACGAAGTCTCGTCCCATCATAATGACCCCACCTCTTGGACCGCGCAGGGTTTTATGGGTGGTTGTGGTAATAATATGACAATGGGGAATGGGGTTATTCAGTTTTCCTTTGGCGATGAGGCCGGCGGGGTGGGAGATGTCGGCGAGTAATAGGGCACCCACTTCATCGGCGATGGCACGAAGGCGTGCATAGTCCCAGTCGCGGCTATAACTGCTTGCACCGCAAATCATGAGTTTGGGCTGACAGGAATTTGCAATTTCTTCTACTGTACCGTAATTGATCAATCCGGTTTCTTTTTCAACGCCATAAAAGTTGGGCGAATACAATTTTCCCGAAAAATTCACTGGGCTTCCGTGGGTTAAATGTCCGCCATGGCTTAAATCAAACCCTAAAATCGCATCGCCGGGTTTCAATATGCCTAACATAACTGCGGCATTGGCTTGTGCTCCGGAATGCGGTTGGACATTGGCCCAGGCGCAGCCGAATAGTTGTTTTAATCGATCGATTGCAAGTTGTTCAACTTGATCTACAACGTGGCAACCCCCATAATAACGCTTGCCGGGAAGGCCTTCTGCGTATTTATTTGTAAGGACAGATCCCATGGCTTTCATCACCGACTCGCTTACAAAGTTTTCACTGGCAATCAGTTCGATGCCATCGATCTGACGTTGGCGTTCGAGAGCAATTAAATCAAAGACTAAGGAATCGTTTTGCATTGTTTTGCAAAGGTACAATCAAACAAATTGAGGCCGTAAATTTTTGGGAAAATTGCCATATTAAATCTTCGTTTTGGTTTTTTTACAATGAGTTATCTGTCTTTCCGAGTAAATTGCTGAAATTCGCCTAATAATCTCATGAATTTGAACAAGCATTTTTTCAAGCAAGCAGGGATATTCTTGCTTTTCATTATCAGTTTTTGGTGTATCACTGTGATGTATTTGAAACCACCGTCCGACGGTATGGTACTAAAACAGGGCGATATGCAGCAGGTTCGGTTGATGCGATATGCGGCTGAGCAAGTAAAAGAAACCACAGGGCAGTTGCCCCAATGGAATGATCGTTTGTTTTCGGGTATGCCTGGTAGTTTGATTACGGGTGTTGAGCAGAGCAGTTTGTTGTTAAAGTATAAGGTTACTGAGTTGTTTGGATTGGTGAAATCGCCGTTCAACTTCTTGTTTGTTTCGATGTTAAGTATGTTTGTGTTGCTACTTTCTGTGAAGGTAGATCGATGGTTGGCGGCGGCGGGTGCTGTGGGTTATGCCTTTATGACCTTTAGCATATCGAGTTATGAAGCAGGTCATATCACCAAGGTTTTGGCAATGGGTGTGATGCCTGGTGTGATTGGTGGACTTGCATTATTAAGTCAGCGTAAATATTTATTGGGTGCCGCTGTCACTGCCCTATTTTTCGGGATGGTAGTGAATTATTTCCACTATCAAATTGCCTATTACGCGGGAATTATGGTGGCCGTTTACTTCTTGGTTGAATGGGCGTTTGCGGTTAAAAACAAGGAGTTCAAACATGTATTGATGTCGACAGGAATTGCCGCCGTAGCAATGGGCTTAGCCGTTTTAACCTGCATCGGAAAGCTGTCGGATACCAACGATTACGCAAAAGCTACCATGCGCGGTGGATCTGCGGTGGAGGCTGATAATGGCAGCAAAGGCAAGCAGGTGGGTAAGAAGGGTTTGGATATGGAATATGCATTCTCATGGAGTTACGGTGTGGATGAATCGTTCACTTTGATGGTTCCTGGTTTCAAGGGTGGAAGTTCAAATGAAATGGTGAGTGACGCAGATTTTGGCGATACGCGTTTGCCATTATATTTTGGTGATTTACAATTTACTAGCGGCCCAGTTTATTTGGGTGCTACAATGATGTTCTTGTTCGTATTTGGTTTGATTTTGGCTTTCGTTTGGCGCAAGGATAAGCCTCAAAGTGAGGGAGCCGTATTGAATTATCGTTGGGCCATTTTTGGATTGATCACGTTTATTGTCGCCCTGTTACTGGGTATGGGTCGCTATTTCCCATTGAATGAATTCCTATTTAACAACCTTCCTTACTATAATAAGTTTAGAACGCCAATGATGGCATTGGTGATTGCGCAAGTTGTGGTGCCAATGATTGGTTTGTTGGGATTGCATCGTTTCATCACATTGATGGCCGAAGACGGATTGAGTGCGGCAGGGAAACAGCGTGTAATGAAGTTAACTGCTGTTGTTTCGATCGTGTTGGTTGCTTTGATGATTGTGGTTACGATGGGTACGGATTTCAGTGCTGCCGAGACCGATAAGCGTATTGCTGAGCAAGGGGGGATGGAAACTGTGACCAAAATTAAGTCGTTGCGCAGCACGATGGTATGGAACGACATTTTCCGAAGTATTATGTTCATGGGTGGTTTGTTGTTCTTGATCTATATGATTTTGAAGAAGCAAATTAGCGCTTTGGTTACTGGGTTGTTGGTGATTGGAATGGTATCGTTTGATATGATGGGTGTTTCTAAGCGTTATTTAACCGACGACAATTGGGAGGACAAGGAAACGGAGGAGGCGATTATGCCATCGGCGGTTGACAACCAGATCATTGCGAATAACAAGGACGGCAAGCGTGTAATTGATTACAGGGGTGGTATCAATCATACTTTCAACGACAATACGGCGGGTGCATTCCACAAGAATGTGGGTGGTTACCATCCAGCTAAAATGAGCAGATACCAAGATGTGATGTCGTATTGCATCAGCGCGGCTGGACCTACGGGAACTGGCGATATCATGAACAATCATGCATTGGACATGTTGAATTGCGGGTATATCATAGGATTGTCGCAGGATCAAAAATCAGAGATTGTGGTTCCCCGGAATTCGGCGTTGGGACATGCTTGGTTTGTGGATTCGGTGAAGGAAGCGGCCACAGCGAAAGATGCTTTGAGCGATATCAATTTTATGGATTTGAAAAAGAATGCGGTGATTGAGAAGGCGGATTATTCAGGTAAGGTTGAGGGTGGTTCTAAAGGATTGACATTGCAATCCAGGGTGTTCAGCCTTGATTCGGCAGCGGGTATTTCTCAAACGTATTACAGCAACGACAGCATAGCATATAAGAGTAACAATGCTAACGCGGGCTTGGCGGTATTTAGCGAAATTTACTACAACGAGAAAAATGGAGCATGGAAGGCATTTGTGGATGGAAAAGAGGCCCAGGCTTTGCGTGTGAATTATATTTTAAGAGGCTTGGAAGTACCTGCAGGAAGTCATGAGATTGTGTGGGTTTATCAGCCTTCGGATCGCAGCATGATGTTAAATATTGAGGTGGCATCATCTGCTTTGATTTTGTTGTTGGTGGCGGGAAGTTTGCTTCAATTAGGCATGAAGAAGGAAGAGGAAGCGGCATAAACCGTGGGCGAATGACAAACCCAGTGTCGAATCCTCTGTTATTTTCGATTGTCACCATTCATTACAATGATTTGGATGGACTGCGCCGAACGGCGGATTCCATTATGGGTCAGACCGAGCGTAAGGCTTTTGAATGGATTGTAATTGATGGTGGAAGCTCGGATGGCAGTGTAGCTTATTTAGAATCGTTGGGTGATCAGATAGATGTCGTGGTATCTGAGCAAGATGGCGGCATTTACGATGCGATGAACAAGGGTTTGGACCGGTGTAAGGGTGTTTATGTTTGGTTTATGAATGCTGGGGATACGATTCATGCGGCGGATGTGGTGGAGAAATTGGTGGGGGAAATGCCAGCGGAGTTGCCCGATGTAATTTTTGGCGATACGGAATTTATGGATGAGGCGGGAAGGCCGGTGGGGTTGATATCGAAGTTGAAACCGCAGCCATTTCCCGCGCGACTGCATGGAGGAAGTTTTAGGTACGGGATGAATATTTGTCATCAGAGTTTTTTGGCAAAACGGAGTTTGGTTCCACGTTTTGATTTGCAGTATAGGCAGGCGGCGGATGTGGATTGGATCATTCAAATATTAAAGCGGATGCAGGGAAAATCATATCGCAGTTCCTTTGTGATTAGCAATTTTGAGTTGGGAGGTAGCAGTGCTCAGCATACTCAGAAGGCTTGGAAGGAGCGATATTTGGTGTTGGAAAAGCACTATGGATGGCTTCCAAATTTGATTGCTCACGGATGGATATTATTGAGGAGATTGTTATTTAAATTACATTTGTTGGGAAAGTGAGCGCTGCGGCTCGCAAGGAGATTTCAAAGAAGGTATTGCATGGGAAACACGGAAAGGGTAGATAAGGCATTGATTGAAGGTGGACATTATTTGGGTAAGCCTGCGGATGCGAACGATTTGTTGGTTCAACGTCGGATAAGACTCGTTCGAGGGATGTCGGACTTAATAGGTGTAAATGGTCTTGACTTTTTAGGAAAGGACAAAACATTGGTGGAAATCGGCTGTGGCAATGGCAATACGTGTTTGCCTTTGGCGGCGGATTTTGCTTCGGTGAAGGGTTTGGAATATGCGGATGTTCACCGGGCGTCGTTTGATGCGTTGCAGCGTGAATTGGGCGTGGAGAATGCGGAATTTCAGGTTTGGGACATCATGGGAAAGGCCTTTGAGCCGGCTGCAGACCGACTTGTTAGTTTTGAGGTGATTGAGCATTTGCCGGGCGAGGAGGGTGTTGCGAATTATGCAAAGAGTTTAAAAATGGGTGGATTGGCAGCGATTTCGGTGCCTAATAAGTGGTGGATTTTTGAAACACATGGCGCAAAGTTGCCCTTGTTGCCTTGGAATCGGGTTCCATTTTTTGGATGGTTGCCGAGGCCATTGCATGAACGTTGGTCGCACGCCAGAACCTATACCAAACGCAGGATTTGCAAATTATTGGAGCATCATGGGTTTGAGATTCTTACCGTTGAATACATCACAGCACCGATGGATGTCATTAAATGGGCGCCTTTACAGAATTTTTTACGTCGGTGGGTTTTTTCAACCGACACAACGAAAATCCCATTTAAGGCTGTCAGTATTTTGGTAACTTGCAAGCGAGTACGTTAATAACAGAGTAAAAAACTTGAAAACAATTCTATGAAAAAGACAATATTATTGGGGCTTATCTTAGGGATGGGCACTGTGTTACAAGCACAAAAAGGAGAATCGAAGCCAGACAAGCATTGGTATCATTCAAAGCCATCGAAGAAAAACATGGGCATTTCTTTGGATGCGGCATATGCGAGTCCAGCGGCTAAATTGCCATCGAAGACCATTATTGTGGCGGTGATTGATGGTGGGGTAGATATCAATCATCCTGATTTGAAGGATGTGATTTGGCATAATCCGAATGAAATTCCATTTAATAACATCGATGATGATGGCAATGGTTATGTGGATGATACGGTAGGTTGGAATTTTATTGGCGGCAAAGATGGACGTATGGTACAATACGATCACATAGAAAAAATTCGTGTGTATTTGCGTTTGCGCGAGCAGTTTAAAAATCCTACTGCCGAGGACACTCAGCGTCCTGGGTATGCTCAGTATATGTCGATGAAAACGGAGATTGAAGGAACCATCGTAAAGCAAAAAGCGCAATACGAGGGTATGGATAAATTTCAGAAATCGTTGCATAGTTACGCAACTCGTTTGGGAAAGGCGGCCCCTAGTGGCAAGGAAATCAAAGAGTTAAAAGTGGATGCGAGCGAGGAGAAAACCAGAGATCGAATTGCGACCGTAGTTAGTTTGATGGGTTATAATCAATTGGATGAAGCGATAATTCAGGGAATGCATGGCATGGAAGCGTCGGTGAAATACCAATACAATTTGGATTACAAGCCTAGGGATATTGTGGGCGATAACTACGATGATCCGCATGAAATTGGTTATGGAAATAACAATGTTGCAGGGCCTGATGCATCGCATGGAACCCATGTTTCGGGCATCATTGGTGCGGTTCGGGGCAATGGAATTGGACTAGATGGTGTTGCTGACAATGTGAAAATCATGGCAATTCGCGTGGTTCCTGATGGGGATGAGCGCGATAAGGACGTGGCCAATGGCATTCGTTATGCGGTTGACAATGGCGCCAAAATTATCAATATGAGTTTTGGAAAGGGTTTTTCTTGGGATAAGGATGTGGTGAATGAGGCGGTTGTTTATGCAAGGGATCATGGTGTTTTGTTGGTGCATGCATCGGGAAATAGTTCACAGGATAATGATGTTGTTACTAACTACCCCAATGATTCTTTGGGTGGCGGATTGTTTGCGGAAAACTGGATTGAGGTGGGTGCGAGTCGTCAGCCTAAGAAAAAATTGGCTACTGATTTTAGCAATTACGGTTCTCATAATGTGGATGTATTTGCGCCAGGTCAGAGCATTTACAGTACCATTCCAAACAATGGATATGCGTATTTTGATGGCACAAGTATGGCCTCGCCGGTTTGTGCGGGTATGGCGGCATTTATTTGGAGCAGGAATCCTTCGATGACGGCTAAGGATGTGAAGATGGTGATTGAAGCGAGCGTTACATCGGTTAACAGCAAGGTGATTTTACCGGGATCAAAAAAGACGAAGGTTGGGTTTCCAACTTTGAGTACCACGGGTGGTTTGATCAATGCTGAGAAGGCGTTGAATATGGCTACGATCTTGTTGGTGAAGTAATTGCGACTGACCCAATTGGATTGGGGCTAAGTTTGAAGCTCGTGCGAGGAAGGTGATTTTGTGTCCCGATTTTATTGGCGGTCACAAAACGCGGATAGTTCTCGATAGAATTTAGCGACAGGGAATCCCATGACGTTGTAAAAGCATCCTTGGATTCCCTTTACACCGATGTATCCCATCCAGTCTTGTACTCCGTAAGAACCGGCTTTGTCGTACGGGGCAAAGTTTTCTATATAATGTTGGATTTCCGCTGCGCTGAGGGGGTGAAATGTGACCTCGGTTTTGTCATAGAAGGTATGTAAATGGTTGTCGTTTCGGAGGCAAACGCCCGTAAAAACCGTATGGGTTTGATTGCTGAGGGCGGTGAGCATTTCGGCAGCTTCTTGGGCGTTTGCCGGTTTATTGAGCACGCGGTGGTTGATGAAGACGATGGTATCGGCGGTGACGAGGATTTTTTCTTGGATGGGTGTTAAGTGGTGTTGGGATTTGTGTTTTGCTAGAAAAGTGCAAATTTCTTCGGGTGCTAAATGGTCTGGGTAGCTTTCATCCGCATCGATTTCCACATACTCAAATGTAAAACCTGCATCACGCAATAGTTGATGTCGGCGAGGCGACTTCGATGCCAAGAGCAAAGTAGGAAATGAAGGCATTGTATTTGTGGACGAATTTGAAAGTGGGTTTGATGTCATTTCGTTGGCAAAGGTATTGTTGAGTTGTCAATTCTAAACTGGCATGAAGAAATGGCCCGAGAAATCGCGAAATTTGCATTGTGTTTGATTTAGATTCAATGATGCGGATGTCGGTTGAGCCGATCAAGGTTAGAAAGCGTCCGCCTTTTTGGAAACGTGTTTTGAGTTGGATTTTGCCCATTTCAGAGTTCCATCGTAAATCTCGGCAGGGTGTTGATTTAAAAGTACTTGCCTGGCAAGGGAAGTTTGTGCTCGATACGGGTAAGGTGAATTATTCCTTTGGGAGTTTGCACGAGGTGATGGCTGGAAGCATCAAAGAGATGGTCGCTTTGGGGGTTTCAACGGATCGCGTATTGATGTTGGGTTATGGCGGTGGTAGTGCTGCGGAGATTTTGCATCAAGATTTCAATAGGGAGGCGGAGATTATTGGTGTGGAATGGGACGAAGCGGTGATTGATTTGGCCAAGAAGTATTTTTATACCCAAGGGGTTCGATTGTTAAATGAGGACGCGGTGGAGTATGTTTTTAAGGCGGCGAAGCAGTCTTGGGAATACGATTTGATTGTTTGCGATTTGTTTACCGAGACGAAAGTGGCATCGGCGGTTTTGGAGGGTGAATTTTTGGGCAGCATTGCGAAATTGTTGGGTAGCAGTGGCGGCGTTATAATTAACACGATGCTAAACAGTGCTGAGGCGACATCCTTTTTAGGATCACTAAAAACCCGCTTTGATTACGTAAAAACTTGGGACGGAATGAAGGGGAATGCGGTGTTTTTGTGCAAAATGGGCGGGATTGCCTAACTTTGCGCTTACGATGAAACAAATTGCAGTGATAGGTGGTGGTACCATGGGAAATGGAATTGCCCACGTTTTTGCCCAATGCGGATATGCCGTAAATTTGATTGATGTAAAGCAAGAAATGCTTGAGAAGGCAATTGCTACCATTACAAAAAACATGGACCGTCAGGTTGGAAAAGGCACACTTACTGAAGAGCAAAAGGCAAGTAGTTTGGGAAGAATCAAAACGTTTAATCAGATGGCTGATGGCGTTAGTAACGCGGATTTGGTGGTGGAAGCAGCTACAGAGAACATCGAAATTAAGTTGAATATTTTTAGGCAGTTGGATGCTTTGGCACCTGCACACTGCGTTTTGGCGAGCAATACATCAAGCATTTCTATTACCAAAATTGGTTCGGTGACATCTCGCCCAGACAAGGTGATTGGCATGCACTTCATGAATCCGGTGCCGGTGATGAAACTGGTTGAGGTGATTGAGGGTTTCAAGACGGACAAGACGGTGACATCGAACATCATCGAATTGAGTAAGAGTTTGGGGAAAGTACCAGCCTTAACGCAGGATTATCCTGGATTCATTGCCAATCGTGTATTGATGCCGATGATCAACGAGGCGATTTGTTCGTTGCATGAGGGCGTTGCAGGGGTTGAGGAAATTGATACGATTATGAAGTTGGGTATGGCTCATCCAATGGGTCCGTTGCAGTTGGCAGATTTTATCGGTTTGGATGTTTGTTTGGCGATTTTAAAGGTGTTGCACGACGGATTTGGCAATCCAAAATACGCGCCATCGCCGTTGTTGGTGAACATGGTAACCTCCGGAGATTTGGGTGTAAAAAGCGGTCGTGGCTTCTACGATTACGGCCATGGAACGAAGGACTTGATTGTAGCGCCGGGTTTTACTAAAAACTGATTATATTTGCAGCCCCAATTTGGGTATACACTGCAAACATGAAATTATCTCAATTTAAGTTCGATTTGCCTGAGGAGTTTATTGCTCAGGAGCCATTGGCAACGCGCCATGATGCCCGTTTATTGGTAATCCATCGCAAGGAACGTCGTATCGAGCACCGCAGTTTCAAGGATATTCTTGAGATATTCGACGAGAACGATGTGTTTGTGGTGAACAATACAAAGGTGTTTACAGCGCGCATGTACGGTCAGAAAGAAAAGACCGGCGCACAGATTGAGGTATTTTTGCTTCGTGAATTGAATCATGAGTTGCGTTTGTGGGATGTTTTGGTAGATCCAGCGCGTAAGATTCGTGTCGGTAATAAATTGTATTTCGGGGACGATGATTTGGTTGCTGAAGTGGTTGATAATACTACAAGTCGTGGACGGACCATTCGCTTTTTGTTTGATGGCACCGACGAGGAATTTGCTGATGTGATTAAGAAATTGGGTGAAACACCCATTCCAAAGTATATCACTCGTGGTGTAAAGGAAGAGGATGAGGTTTGGTATCAGAGTTTGTTCGCCAAGCATGTTGGAGCGGTTGCTGCGCCGGCGGCTCAGTTGCATATCACACGTGAGTTGCAGATGAGAATGGATATCAAGGGCATTAAGTTTACCGAGATCACTTTGCATTTGGGTTTGGGTGCGTTCAGGGAGGTTGAGGTTGAAGATTTGACCAAGCACAAAATGGATAGCGAGTATTATCGCATCGAACAGTCGGCTTGTGATGCGGTAAATAATGCCATTGCCAATAAGAAGCGTGTTGTAGCGGTGGGTGGTAGTGTGATGCGTGCTTTGGAGAGCAGTGTCAGTTCTAATAACACATTGAATCCGAGTGAGGGTTGGACGGATAAGTTTTTGTTTCCGCCAAAGCAGTTCCATATTGCGGATGCCTTTATTACCAATTTGCATCAGCCGGAGTCGCCTTTATATATGATGGCTTGTGCCTATACGGACCATAAGTTTATGACTGAGGTTTATCAGGAGGCGATGAAAGAGGGCTATAGATTTTTGTGCTATGGCGATGCAATGTTGATTATGTAATGATGGCGCAAACTGCCGTATTTGTTTGAACAGACGCGGCAGTTTGAGTATATTTGTAACCTCGTTCTTTTTATTGCCCAGTTGGCGAAATTGGTAGACGCGCCACCTTGAGGGGGTGGTGATCGCAAGGTTGTGCTGGTTCGAATCCAGTACTGGGCACAAAAAAATCCCCCGCCATAGGCGGGGGATTTTTTTTTATTAATTTTCTCCATTTATTAATTTCCCCCTACTGCGGGGAACAAATTGATTTTACTTACGATATAGCCACTGCGGCCGAATCCAACTCACGATACCTAAAAGCAGAATGGGGAATACTCCAAACCAAAATAAAGCCCACGATTCAAAGGGGATTTTCGTGATCGCCGCGCTGGTGTGGGAGGAATCGTCCATACTGATACCGACAAATAAGCTCAAAAGAGCAAACCCTATCACCCCGCCAAACAACGCCCCACCCAAATGCCCTTCGTGCGATATTCTTTGTCGGTCCGCCGTCTGAGAAAAAACAATCGATCCCAAATTAAACAAAATGCAAAAGATCCATCCTGGGATTGGAATGGGAATGAATAGTAATCCTAGCTTGATTTCCGGAAACCACATCACCGCACAAAGTAGCAAACCCAATACACCGCCGGAAGCACCCAGAGCTTGGTAATCGGATTCTTTTCTGCGCATCCATATCGAAAAGAGGCTGCCACCCAATACGGAAAATAAGAAAATTATGAGGGTGGAAATGGAGCCCACCATGGACTCAACCATCGTCGCAAAATAGTAAATACCCATCCCGTTGAGTAGCAAATGAACAATGCCAGCGTGAACAAAACCGGAACTTATCAATCGGTAGTATTGCTTTCTGTTTTTGATTTGCCATGAACTCAAAAGCCATCGCTCGGAAAGGCTTGCGTCGTTTTGTCCGGCAAAAAATACCAAGATAAAAAAGCCAATTAATCCATAGGATGCGGGGTATTCCACGTAAAAATTTCCGAGATTCATAGTTAAGGTTTCTTCAATTTTACCTGCCCTGTTCCCTGGGCCGATTCCTTGAATTTGTAGGTTGGGGTGGTGAAATAATAAGCGTTTCCGCTGTTAAAGAGATTGGCATCGAACTGCTTGCTTGGATTCACAAATACATCCTTAATGGTGAAATGATACAAATAGACATCGTCGCTCCGCAATTTGCTAGCATCCAATCCGCCGCCTTTCTCGCAACTCCATGAGAAAATTGTGGCCTGACCGCTGAGTTTCACATTGCCACTGTTCATCACCCCGCCGTAAAATTGCCCGCAGAAAACCAACAAATTTTGATCTTCTACACTGTTTACGTTGCAATGAATAGCTTGACTACAGAGGGTGTCGATGCAGTTCACCTTCGCATTTCCCTCCAAATTAATATCATCGATTTGATGCAGGTTGAGCGTGCATTTGGGTTGAATATTCAATTTGCGTAGCCATTTGGCCTTGTTGCTATTTTTGATTGATAACACACCGTTGGTGACTTCGGTTGTAATCCCTGGAATCACATTTTTGCCATAGGTGATCTCGATATGCTCCGGTTTTGTAGTGTCTTGGGTGACAAAAAGTTGTATATCGTGGTTTACCTCCAACCCATGAAAGGAGGCAAGGGCGCGGGTTTCGGTGGTTATATCGCCAAAGGATTCCCAGGGTTGAGCACTGTTTTGACAGCTGGAAAAGAATTGGATCAAAAACAAAGCAAAAATGAAAACAGACCAGGGATTTTTTGGGGTGTGGGTGAGTTTCATTGTTGTGAATTTATACAAAGTTGGCGAATTGTTGCTACATTCGAGTCATGCGAAGGATAATCTTCTTGTTCTTTTTACTCTCTGGAATGACGGGTCAATTAATGGCCCAGGATTTTGATGATGAGGTAAGTCCGCAAGCCAAGGCAGCAGCGGCGATGCGTACCAAGCGATATCGGGAAGCGGAGAATTTGTATCGACAAATGTTGGAGAAAAATCCGGAGTCGATGACCTACAAACACTTACTGAGTCATTCCTTGATTTTGCAGGAACGGTTTGGCGAATCCGACAGTTTTTTGCGGGTAGCTTACTTGCAAGATTCGATGCATCCGGGCACTTTTTGGTATTTTGGCATTTCGGCTGAGAGGCAGGATCAGTATGATAGGGCCTATGGTTTTTTTCGCAGATACATCGATAAATCGAAGCGTTTTTCTGAGTTCAATCAGAGTGCTTGGTTGCATGCGGGATCGGCGTATCGAAGGAAGATGCATGCTTTGGGGATTAACACTATGGAGTGGAGCGACATGGTGTATTGCTATGAGAATTATTTGCAGGCGCAACCGGCGGATCCTTTGGTGCCCCAACTACAAGATTTCTTGGATGCGGTGCGATTGAAGCAGCCCAGAGGCGGTCAAAAGTTGGTGTGGACTGAACAGTAAATTGCGTATTACCTTTGCGCCATGCCATCGGGCAATAAATCTAAGTTAATCAATGATCCTTTGCACGGATTTGTGACCTTGCCTAGCGCTTTGGTTTACGATGTTGTGCAGCATCCATACTTCCAACGTCTACGTAGAATCCGTCAGCTGGGAATGAGCGAATGGGTCTATCCCGGGGCCACTCATACCCGTTTTCATCATGCTTTGGGAGCGATGAATTTGATGGTGAAGGCCTTGGATACCTTGAGGGGAAAGGGTGTTGAGATTACGGATGAGGAAAAGGAAGCGGCGATTTTGGGTATTTTGATGCACGATATTGGTCATGGACCCTACAGTCATACCCTAGAATACACTTTGGCTCAGGGCGTAAATCACGAGGATATTTCTATCATGTTGATGGAGCGGATGAATACCGAGTTTGGCGGTGCTTTGCGATTGGCCATCGATATTTTTAGGGGCGATTATCACAAGAAACCGTTTCTGCATCAGTTGATTTCCGGTGAGTTGGATATGGATCGGTTGGATTATTTGATGCGCGACAGTTTTTATACAGGGGTGAGTGAGGGGATTGTGGGCGTGGATCGATTGATCCATATGCTGAATGTGAAGGATGGCGATTTGGTGGTGGAAGAAAAGGGCATTTACAGCGTAGAGAAATTTTTGGTTGCCAGACGATTGATGTATTGGCAGGTTTATTTGCATAAGACGGTAATTGCTGCCGATGCTTTGCTGGTTTCTATTTTGCAGAGAGCCAGAGAAATGGCGAAAACGGGTTCGACCTTGGGCAGTTATCACCCCTTGATGCATTTTTTGTTCAAGGATGTGAATCCCGATGATTTCAATGAAGAGGATTTGGATTTGTTTGTGCTTTTAGACGATATCGATATTATGTCGGCCATCAAAGAGTGGCAGTTTCATGAGGATCCGATTTTGAGTGAGATGAGTAAGCGGTTGCTGAGACGACATTTGCCAAAGATCAAGGTACAATTGGACCCGATTGATTTTGGGGTGAAGCAGTTGATGCGTTCGCAGGCGGCTTCTATTTTTGGCGTAAGCGACGAACGTATTTTGGATTATTTTGTCCACGTAGGTGTTTTGAAGAACGATGCGTACCGCAGTGAGGGCGGAGGAATTCGAATCGTAAAAAAAGATGGCAGTGTTGTGGATGTGGCGGCGGCGAGCGACAATTATAATCTGGATAGTTTGAAGGATACTGTTACCAAATATTACATTACTTACTGGGAGCTTTGAGAAAGAATAAATTTAGCAGCAAGGGTCCTCAATTGAGCAATCAGTTGCAAAATACACCGAGGGGTGGGAAATGGGCGAGTAAGTTTGAAGATCCTAACGCATCAAAAGTAAAGGGGAAGGCAGATGATGTGAAGGCAAAGAAGGGGTTGGGTCAGCACTTTTTAAATGATTTGAGTATTGCGGAGAGAATTGCAAATTTGGTGGATGATGGGATAGAGCATGTGGTGGAGATTGGGCCTGGGATGGGCGTAATGACGAAGTTTTTGTTTGAGCGATTTGGTAATAGGTTAATGTGTGCGGAGATTGATACTGAATCGGTGGAGTATTTGGCGAATCAGGCATGGGCGAGCGGGCTTAAGGTGTGGAAGGGCGATTTTTTACAAGCTCCGGCGGAGGATTGGGTTGCCATCGGCAAGCGGATGGCCATTGTGGGTAATTATCCGTATAATATTAGTACTCAAATTGTTTTTAAGATGTTGGAATGTGGCGTTAGGGTTGATCAGTTTTCGGGTATGTTTCAGAAGGAGGTCGCTGAGAGATTGTGTGCGGGCGAGGGGAACAAGGATTATGGGATTACGAGTGTTTTGTTGCAGGCATATTATAATTGCAGTTATTCTTTTACGGTTCATGAGGGGTCTTTCAATCCACCGCCGAGAGTAAAAAGTGGTGTGATCGATTGCAGAATAAAGTCGGAACTTCCGGATTGTGATTACGGGGCATTAAAATTGGTGGTGAAAACGGCATTTTCTCAGCGGAGGAAGACTTTGTCTAATGCATTAAAACCTTTGACATCGGCGCGCGAAAAATTTGTGTTGCCAGAAGAATGGGGTGGAATGCGCGCCGAACAAATTCCTGTTGCGGATTATTTGTTTTTGGCAAAATCTTGGGTAGAAAGCAAGTAATTTCTTATTTGGATTGATTCATAATAATTGCATGAAACGCTGTTTGATTGTGGAATTTTTAGGCAGCCTTTCTTGAAAATGTAAGATTGTCGTTAAAATTACGGCTTGCCCTTTGTAAAACCTTAGTAAAAACTCTAAATTCGCGCATTGAAAATTCTAAAAAAGGCTCAAGAAATGATGCTCACACTACCTAAAAAATCATTCAACTTATTGAATAAGAAGTTGTTATCATTGTTGATGGCTTGCATGGCCACGGTAATGTCTTTTGCTCAAGCAGCAGTCGATGTAATTCAACCACCCCAAGAATTTGATCCTAGCAGTTGGAATTGGATGAATATTTTGATTTGCGTGTTGATTTTGTTGATTGTTTTGGTGATTGCTCGCTCGTTCGACATTGGCAGTTTGGCAGAGAAAATCACGGGTAAAAAGATTGTGAATCCTCACAAGATAAATGGCATCGTGGGTATGGTTGTCTTGATTTTAGGATTTATCGGTTTTTGGTATGAAATGAAGTACCATGGTAAATATTTGTTGCTTTCGAATGCAGCTTCTGAGCACGGCGCCGAATTGGATTCCATGTTCATGTGGACATTCTGGTGCACGTTTGCGGTATTTATTTTAACAGAATTTTTGTTGTTCTATTTCATGATTCGTTACTACTATCGTGAGGATCGTAAGGCGGATTATTTCTTTCACAATAATAAATTGGAGATTGTTTGGACAATCATTCCAGCAATTGTATTGACATTCTTGGTATTGCGTGGATTTAATGTTTGGACCAAAATCACACAGACTCCAAACGACAAAGCGGAGGAGGTAGAAATTTTTGGTTATCAGTTTGGTTGGAAGGCTCGTTATGCGGGAGAAGACAAGAAATTGGGTGAGAATAGTTTTGTAATGATTTCAGGTACGAATCCTTTGGGATTGGCAGTGGAAGATGAGGCTGATAAATTGAAGGCTTCTTTGCAAACTGAAATCGACGAGATCAAAGCGAAGTTGGCATCGGCTGGCGATTCAACTACTGTTTGGAGAGCGGCTTTGAATAAAATGGAATCTACGGGTTTGAAAAATACCTATGAGTCAGAATATGACGCGTTGAGAGAAAAGGTATTGGATGCGGAAAGTGGTGCCTATGTCCGTCTGATGGAAAAGGAAATCAAGCGCAAAGAAACGAACATCAAGCGTGTAGACTTGTTTAAGAGCAAGCCAGAGATTTTCAATAAGGACGCTTATGATGACCGTGTAACTACAGAAATCGTATTGATCAAGAACAAGCCTTATATGTTCCGTTTCCGTGCACGCGACGTGATTCACTCAGCTTACATGCCTGAATTCCGTGCCCAGATGAACTGTGTACCAGGAATGAGTACGGTGTTTCCATTCACGCCTATCAAAACAACGGAAGAAGCGCGCAAGGCAAAAGGAAACGACAAATTCGATTATTATTTGTATTGCAACAAAATATGCGGTGCGGCCCACTATAACATGAAGATCAAGATTACTGTTGTGGGTTCAGAAGCTGAATATAAAACATGGTTGGCTGCGCAGGCCAAGGTAGTTGCTCCTCCAATGGAGGCGGCTCCTGCTTTACCCGCGTCTGATTCAACTGCAGTTGTACCCGCCATTGCCGTAAACTAATTTATCAATTAAAAAAGAATCAATCATATTCATATGAGCACTTCAGCATCACACGCAGCAGATCATCACGGTCACGATCACCATCACAAGGAATCGTTTATTAGCAAGTACGTTTTCTCGATGGATCACAAGATGATCTCCAAGCAATTCTTGATTACAGGAATTATTATGGGGGTTATTGGAATGGGTATGTCGTTGTTATTCCGTTTGCAATTGGCATGGCCAGACGAGCAATTCGGTATTTTAGAAATGTTATTAGGCAAATGGGCCGTTGATGGAAAATTGGATCCTAACTTTTACATGGGATTGGTTACCATTCACGGTACTATCATGGTATTTTATGTATTAACAGCTGGTCTGAGTGGTACGTTTAGTAACCTATTGATTCCATTGCAATTGGGTGCACGTGATATGGCATCTCCGTTCATGAACATGTTGAGCTACTGGTTCTTCTTTGTTTCTAGCGTTGTATTGTTGGTTTCTGTGGGTGTTGAAACCGGACCGGCTTCTGCAGGTTGGACAGT
>Ga0209597_1000298_pt1 | contig 33060 bp, 35 predicted proteins | sample M_140625_MF_Meta_FD_187316 | JGI IMG/M metagenome (GOLD analysis project Ga0209597, IMG submission 187316) | Freshwater microbial communities from Lake Montjoie, Canada to study carbon cycling - M_140625_MF_MetaG (SPAdes) (version 2) | ecosystem: Environmental > Aquatic > Freshwater > Lake... | reverse complement strand
ATAATTGTTTTATACAATTGCGTAGATATCGCTTTCTTTCATAATTAGGTAATCTTTACCTTCGATTGTAAGTTCGGTACCAGCATATTTTCCATAAAGAACAGTATCTCCAACCTTAACAGTCATTGGTTCTTCAGGCTTGCCATTTCCTACAGCAATAATTTTACCTCGCATAGGTTTTTCTTTTGCTGTATCAGGAATAATTATCCCTCCACTTGTTTTTGTTTCGGCCATAGCTGGTTCTACCAAAACTCTATCTGCCAAAGGCTTTACATTTACATTTGATTTTGCCATATTATTATAATTTAAGTTATTGTTAAAATACCTGAGCATAAATTATGCCATCACTCCTATTTTTCAATTTTTAGTCAATTTTTCAGAAGAAATAATTCATTGATGCTTTATATGGCAGAATAAAGTGACAACTTGACAATAATTAAAAGGGTAAAAATGTAATTAATTATAAATGTAATTAATTATTTAACTCTAAGTCCACCTTTATAGGTCACAATAAAGGCATCAAATCCTTTTGATATTAATTCGTTTTTCTGAATTAGCGCTTCATCGCGAGAATCAAAACTACCAACTAAAGCCTTATACAAATCTGATTCTTTGGTAATTTCTAATTTACGAACTCCTTTAAAATTAGATTTATTTGGCTTTGAAATAAATGAACCTATTTGAACCCTATATTCTATTTCATTTTCTGAACGATTTTTTTTGCTAAAAAAACTTTTTACTTTAGAACTTGATTTTTCATCAGCTTCATTATCTTTTTTATTTTTTGATTCTTTAGCTATTTTATCAGAATTATTTGATTTTTCATTTGGATCTACTTTTTCTTTTTGGCTTCCATTTTCAGTTTGATCTCCCTTATTTGTAAGCTCCTTTTTTAAATCTGAATTGTTTTTATTTTGAACAATTCTGTCGATTGCATCAGCACTTTCGTTTAATGATTTTGCCAATTCTAGTATTTTATTTGCCGCCAAATCATTATTTTCTGCCTTTAATTTCTTTTTACTTGCATTCTCTAGTGCTTGATTTTTTTTCTTAACATCTACAATTGTATCTGCAACCTTAAATTCTTCGCTCGACAAGGAAAGTAAGTTCTGAGCTTCGGCTTTTTCTTTTAACCCAGTAATATTTGCAGCTTTAGCATCTTGTCTTAACTGAAAAGCTTGTTGTATTAATTCATTAATACTTTTGTTATCAGTTTCAATCGGCTGGATTTTGGAGGTAAATTGACGTAATAAAGAATCTGGATTTGCTTGAGGCACACTATTATCTGTTATTGGAGCGCTCGGAGTAATTTGATCTGAAGAAACTGTTTGCGTATTTGAGGCTTCAACGGCTGAAATTGTATTTGAAGCTTCTGATTGAGAAGGTTGAGTGATTTTTGATTCTTCAGATATCGTTACATTTGTATTATTAATTGCTGAGTCAGCTTCACCAAATTGAATATAAAAGGGTTCAATTTGATCTTCTTTAGTAGAACCTTCAAAAGGATAAGTAACTCTTTGAATAAAAGCCATCTTTCCAACTTTTTCAGAAGAACTAAGTTTTAATATTACAGAAAATTCTGGCTCTTCGGGAAGATAGTTCCATTTAATGTTCGCAACATTATTGTTAAAAGAAAACTCACCGCTTTTTAAATCTAATCCAATAATACTAATACCTTGAGGAACTTCCAAATAGTAATTGAAATCTTGTGAAATCGTTCCTTTTATTATTTTTAAATTAAATTCTAAAGAAGTATTGATAGCTATTTTGTTTGGTAAATCATTGCTTACAACAATCTGTGTTTGCGAATTAACAAAAAAGTTAATAAAAAAAGCACAAAAAATAGTTAATGTTAGTTTCATGTATTTTCGAAATAATACTGTTTTATTGAAATAAAAAAATTAAAAAATATTTTGTTTAATAATAGTAATCAACAAAGTTAACATAAATTTTCAAAAATTAAAAATTTGGTTCTTATACTCTGATTTTCTCTTAAATTCTCATTTTACTATTAAAATTCTTAATAAATTTACATTTAAATGAAAAAATGATGTTTTGAAAAATAATTCAATACAAAAATTAAATTTGCATATAAATCTAATTTAATTTTTTTTCATTTTTGATCCTTTAATTATAGTTTTAATTTACATTCATATTTCAATACTATTATGCAAGAACCATTTGTGATCTCAGAAATAAAAAACGGTATCGCTACCATTACCTTTTATCATCCTCAAAGTAATTCAATGCCCGGCTCTCAGCTAAATATGCTAGCTAGCGAAATTGAAAAATTAGGAAAAAACCCTACTGCCAAAGTGATTGTTTTAAAAAGTGAAGGAGATAAAGCTTTTTGTGCGGGCGCAAGTTTCGACGAATTAATTGGTATTAAAGATTCTGAAAGTGGATTAAAGTTTTTTTCGGGCTTTGCCTCAGTTATTAATGCCATGCGAAAAGCTCCTAAATTTATTATTGTCCGAATTCAAGGCAAAACTGTTGGAGGAGGAGTAGGAATCGCTTGCTCTGCAGACTATACTTTTGCAGTCGATTCAGCTTCGGTAAAATTAAGTGAATTGGCCATTGGAATTGGTCCATTTGTTGTTGGCCCAGCAGTTGAAAGGAAAATAGGTAGTTCTGCTTTTTGTCAACTAACGATTAACGCTTCAGAATGGCAAACAGCCGAATGGGCTAAACAAAAAGGGCTTTATAACCAAGTGTTTTCTAATATAGAAGAAATGGATAAAGGTATTGAAACTCTAAGTCAAATTTTAGCATCAAGTAATCCTGAAGCCATGGAAATGCTTAAAAAAGAAATGTGGAAAGGAACCGAAAATTGGGATCAACTTTTAATCGAACGTGCTAGTATGAGTGGGAAATTAGTACTAAGCGATTTCACAATTAATGCCATCAATAAATTTAAACAAAAAAGCTAAATAATAATAACAATATGCGAACTGTTGTTCAACGGGTTAAACTAGCTAAAGTTTTAATTAATGATAAATTACAGGCCGCCCTGTGACCATAATTATTGCTAGTAAAAATAAATAATTATATTAGAGCCTATTTATATACATTACAAAAAAGTGAAGCCGAAAATTTTATTAGATAAAAAAAAGTTTGATGTCACTATCAAACGTTTATGTTGCCAACTTATAGAAGTTCATAATGACTTTAGCAAGACCGTTATTATTGGTCTTCAACCTCGCGGAATTTTTCTGGCTAAACGTATTCAAAAAGAATTACAATCTATCTTAAAAACTAAAAACATTAAATGTGGAGAATTAGATATCACATTTTATCGTGATGATTTTAGAAAAAAAGAACTTATTCCTAACCGAACAAATATTGATTTTATAATTGAAGATAAAAACGTGATTTTAATAGATGACGTTTTATTTACAGGCAGAACGATACGAGCAGGACTTGATGCAATTCAGGCATTTGGAAGGCCAAACGATGTTGAATTATTAGTTTTGGTAGATAGAAGATTATTTCGCCATGTGCCTATTCAAGCTAAATATATCGGAATTACAATTGATTCTATTGCCACACAAAATGTTAGAGTAGAATGGAAAGAAAGTGAAGGAATTGATAAAATAACTCTTCTAGATAAATAAAACCAACCTTCTTACAAAAAGAAACGATGGATGATTATTTAAAAAAATACATCAGTTTAGTAAAAGAAAAAAATGTATTGAATGTCCTTGCCGAATCTCATTTAGAGGCTTTAAAATTAATTGAATCTATACTTCCTAACCAAGAAAACTACAGTTACTCAGAAGGTAAGTGGACTATTAAAGAAGTTTTAATTCATTGTATGGATACTGAGCGCATTTTTTGTACGAGAGCTTTAAGTTTTGCAAGGGGTGAAACACAGCCATCTCAATCGTTTGATGAAAATAAATATGCAACTAATAGCGAAGCGAATTTGAGATTATTATCCGATATTAAAGAAGAATGGATTAATTTGAGAAGTTCCACAATTAGTCTTTTCAAAAATTTTTCTTCGAATAAACTCTTTTCCAAAGGAATAATGCCAGCTGGAGAACTATCTGTCAATGACATAGGGATAGCTATATGTGGGCATTCGCTTCATCATCTATTTATTATAAAAGAGAGATACCTAAAATAAAGTTTTTTAATTGAAAAATAAAAGCTACCTTTAACTTTTGAAATTCGTGTTTCAAAAAAATGAGCAATCTAAGCGTAAATCACCTACTCGGAATTAAACAACTTACTAAATTAGATATTGAATTAATTTTAAGCACCGCTCAAAATTTTAAAGACGTTATTAATCGTCCTATTAAAAAAGTTCCATCTCTTCGCGATATTACTGTAGCCAATTTATTCTTCGAAAATTCTACAAGAACACGTTTGTCTTTTGAACTTGCTCAAAAAAGGCTTAGCGCAGACGTCGTAAATTTTTCCGCCTCAACTTCTTCTGTTAAAAAAGGAGAAACACTTGTTGATACAGTAAATAATATTTTAGCGATGAAAGTAGATATGCTAGTTATGCGCCATGCTAGCCCTGGTGTCGCTATTTTTTTATCAAAAAAAGTAAATGCCAAAATTATTAATGCTGGTGATGGATCACACGAACATCCAACTCAAGCCTTATTAGATGCATTTTCTATGCAAGAAAAGTTAGGTAATTTAAAAGGAAAAAAGATAGTCATTGTTGGAGATATATTACACTCTCGCGTAGCACTTTCAAATATATTTTGCTTGCAAAAATTAGGAGCATTAGTTAAAGTATGCGGACCACAAACTTTAATTCCAAAGTTTATTAAAAGTTTAGATGTTGAAGTAGAGTTGAATTTGAGAAAAGCTTTGGAATGGTGTGATGTAGCAAATATGCTTCGTATTCAATTAGAACGACAGGAAATTAAATATTTTCCATCACTTAGGGAATATACTATGATGTATGGCCTAGACAAAGCTCTGCTGAATAGTTTGTCTAAAAAGATAATAGTTATGCATCCAGGCCCAATAAATCGTGGTGTAGAAATAACAAGCGATGTTGCAGATAGCGATCAATCTATCATTCTCGATCAAGTTGAAAATGGAGTTGCTATTCGAATGGCGGTAATGTTTTTACTTGCAGGGCGCCAGAGCGATTAAAAATTATCTATCATTAAGTTACAACCCCTTGTATCGCTATGGTCATATCGTCCCATTAATTCAAGAGATTCTATGTCGTTATTTTTAACCAAACGACCTAAATCTTTTGTTGCAATAAAAGAGCATGAATTTTGATTAGCTAAATCTATCACATTTATGCCTCCTGTTTTATTATCATTTCTAATCATCAAAGGATCGTCTATTTCTCTAATTAAAAATTTCATCCAAGGTGGATTTTGAAACAATCCATTTTGTAAACTATAAGCCTGACTTAATAATTCAGTCATGCCATATTCGCTTTGAATATTATTTATTTTAAATCCTTTTTTTAAATATGTATGCAATTCAGGCTTTAACATCTCCTTTCTCAAACCTTTCATTCCGCCTGTTTCCATAACAATAAATTGTTCGTTCAATTCTAGTTCCTTATCACATAAATCCATTAAAGCATAAGAAACACCAATCAATAAAACTTTTTGATTACTCGTTTTTAATTTCTTTATTTTTAATATTAAATCGTCTACATCGTTCAAAAAAAAACCTGATAATGGATGATTTGATTCTTCTATTAATCTTTTACACATATATACTAATGAAGATCCTGATCGCTCTAAATAATTAGGCAACAGAGCTAAAATACAATAGTTCTGAACTGAACCATAAAACAATTCAAAAGCATTTAAAAAACTTTTTTCGTATAATAAAATATCGTTAACAAAATGTGAGGATGGAAATGAAGATGTTGTTGAACTGCTAGTAAATTTGATCGTTTTTTCGGTAATAGGTGTCGAAATAACCGCCTGGTCTCTAAAAAAATCTATAGGTAAAAATGGGATATCAGAAAGAGAAATAACATGTTTAGGAATAACTTTTAATAAATCTACCCAATTTTTATAAACTAAATTATTTTGGTACTGAAAATTAAATGTTTCGATACTTAATTCTAAAAAATCAAGCTCTGATTTACAATCAAAAATACTATTTATGTTTTTTAACAACTTATTGTTTTTTAATCTTTTCTTTTTTTTGTAAATTTAGATATTGATTCTTAATTCATGCGCAATCTTTTAATTTTATTTTTAGCAAGTTTAATTTGTTTTGCCTGTGTAAAAGCTAAAACCGAAAATGTCGTGCCGGTTCTTGCCTATATAGATTTTGAAAAAGCTGGAAAATCTCCTTATTCTAATCAAGATACCGCAGTTTTAAAATTTAGTTTTGAAGATGGCGATGGCGATTTATTTAGAGATCAAAAAACAGACCCTTCAAATATTGTTGTTATTCCATTTTATTTTTATCCCGATTCTAATAAATTTTCAAAGGGCTTAGCTTTTTCATACGTTCTTGTTCAGCCAGAAAATGGATATTACAAAAATAGATCTATAACTGGAGAAATTGAATTGCCTCTCAGTCAGTTTCGACCCAGTGATGCAATCAAAAAAATTCAATTGGAATTTTTTATGGTGGATATGAAAGATAATAAATCTAACGTGGTAATAACGCCAACTCTTGTATTAAATTTTTAAAACTGACAGCATTTTAATGGCGATTAACTCACTCATTTTAAAATTACTTTCATGAGTCCATCCCGCTATATGGGGGCTTAAAATTACTTTATCGGACTGAATTAAATATTTCATTGATTCAGGCAATTGATTTTCTTCAAACCCTTCAAAAGAATCGCTTTCGAATTCCAGCACATCTAAACAAGCCCCTAAAACTTTCCCACACTTAATTGCTTCTACTAAGGCAGCAGTGTCTAAACATTTTCCTCGAGCAGTATTAATGATATAAATATTTTTTTTAAACCCTTTAATAAAAGCATCGTTAATCATAAAACGGGTTTCGTTTGTAAGAGGGAGGTGAATACTTATTACATCACATTCATCTTGAATTTTCTGAATTGTTGATTCCTTTACAAATTCGTTAGTAAATCCATTTTTATATTTATCAAAAGCTAAAATTTTACAATCAAAACCTGAAAGTTTTTGAGCAAAACTACTCCCCATATTCCCAAACCCAATAATACCAATTGTTTTACCTTTTAACTCAAGCCCTCTATTTTCTTCGCGTAACCATTTTCCTTGTCTTATTTCTATGTCAGCTTTTTTTAAATTATTAAAAAGCATTAATAACATACCTATTGCTTGTTCACCTACAGCATCTCTATTTCCTTCTGGAACACATAAGCAGACAATCCCTCTTTCTTTAGCATAAACTAAATCAATATTTTCCATGCCTGCTCCTACCCTTCCAATACATTTTAAATTTGGACAATTTTCTAATAAACTTTTGTCGATCCTAAACCTACTTCTTATTATTAAACCATCGTAATTTGGTAAAATTGATTTTAACTCATTTACCGATTTATCCCAAAATAGATCACATGAAAAACCATTAGAAATAAGCGTTTCATGAAGTATCGAGTGATTAGAATCAACTATTAAAATTTTCATAATTAAAAATGTAAATATAATCTATAAATCAAACACTAAATTTTGAATAAATGCATAATTAATTGAGAATGAAGCCTATTAAAAAACTAACAATTACTTAACAGCCAACCTGTTTATAATTGAATTAGCTTGTTATTAACACTAGAATTGACTTGAAATACTTGAAAATAATAGGCTTTGACATGAGAATAATACTTGTAAACAATTTATTAAGAAAATGTAAATTTAAATGAAGATATTAAGTTGCACTTTTGTTTAAGTACATTAATTTTTATGAATCAAGATAATCAAAATAAAACCCGAAAACGAACTTTAGTTTCTCCAATATCTAATGTAAACGAAATTGGAAAATTACCTCCTCAAGCCATTGAATTAGAAGAAGCCGTTTTAGGCGCCATGCTTTTAGAACGTGAAGCATTAAGCACTGTAATAGATATTCTTAGTCATGAAGCTTTTTATAAAGAACAAAATCAATGCGTTTATTCGGCCATGATTTCATTGTTTAATCGATCAGAGCCAGTTGATATTTTAACTGTTACTCAAGAATTAAAACGAACAGGAGAATTAGAAATTGTTGGTGGTGCTTATTATATATCTGCGCTAACAAATCGAATTGCTTCTTCAGCCAATATAGAATTTCATGCTAGAATAGTAGCGCAAAAATTTATTCAACGAGAATTAATTCGTTTAAGTACAGCCACTATTAAAATGGCATATGAAGATGGTACTGATGTTTTTGAATTATTAGATGAAACAACTAAAAATATTTTTGAAATTTTAGATTCTAACGTTCGTCGGCAGCATGATAAAATGAGTACGCTTATTGCCAAAGCAATTAATGAAATAGAAATTGCTGCTAATCAAAAAGATGGTTTATTAGGTGTACCTAGCGGATTTACTGCTATTGATAGAATTACTGGGGGATGGCAAAAATCAGATTTAATGGTAATTGCCTCTAGACCAGGTATGGGAAAAACTGCATTTGTATTAAGCATGGCTAAAAATGCCTCTGTTGATTTTAATAAATCTGTTGCTATTTTTAGTTTAGAAATGAGTAGTATACAATTGGTAAAGCGTTTAATATCTAGCGAAACTGAAATACATCAAAGTAAAATATTAAAAGGCAATTTAGATAATCATGAGTTTGTTCAACTTAACGAACGCATAAAAAAACTTTCTTCAGCCCCTTTATATATTGATGATACTCCAGCACTGTCTCTTTTTGAGTTAAGAGCTAAAGCACGCCGTTTAAAAGAAAATCAAAAAGTAGAATTAATTATTATTGATTATTTACAATTAATGAGTGGCGGGCCCGATGGAAAAGGAAACCGAGAACAAGAAATTAGTACAATCTCTCGTGGTTTAAAAAGTTTAGCAAAAGAACTTGATATTCCAATCATAGCATTATCACAATTAAGTCGTCAGGTAGAAAATCGACCTGGCAACACTAAACGTCCCCAATTAAGTGACTTACGTGAATCGGGTGCGATTGAACAAGATGCCGACATGGTCATGTTTATTTATAGAGCAGAATACTATAAACTGTTGGAAGACGAAAATAATGTGTCTACTGCTGGACGAGCAGAAATTATTATTGCAAAAAATAGACATGGTGCTTTAGAAGACATTCACCTTAGGTTTATAGGGCAATTTGCAAAATTTGCAGATTTAGATACCGAGGGACAAGATATTATTTATAATAATTCGTCTGCTCTCGAACATAATAGTGATTTTTTGAATAGCGGCACTAAAACTGTTGCTTCTAAAAATTGGGACAGAGAAGATGATACTCCAAATGATATTATTAAGAGAAATGATATTGAAGACTTTAAAGAACCACCTTTTTAATTTTTAAAAATGAGAAAATATTTTTTTACTGCTTTTTTTTGTGTTTTGATTTTTTCTTACAATTCACAAACATTAAAACCAACTAATCAATTGGCTTTATTAAAAGGTCTTGTTACAAATTTTAAAGATAAAATTTTAAGCAACGAAATTATTATTTTTTATAACAATAAAACAAAAACAAGTATAAAAATTGTTACAGATGCAAATGGGAAGTTTCAAGTATTAATTCCAGTTAACAATACCTATAGTTTAAGGTACAAAACATTTACTACTGATCAAGATTACACAAAAATGTCCATTTCTGATGATAAGGAAGCTACATATGAAATTAGAATTAAAATTGATCCTCCCAAAAGTTTTATTTTAGATAATGTATATTTTGATACTGGAAAATCTACTTTAAAATCATCATCCTTCAAAGCTCTCACCGACCTGGTTGAAGTTCTAAAACTGAAAAGTAATATGTTTATTGAAATTCAAGGGCATACTGATAATGTTGGTTCAGAAGAATCAAATTTAAAATTATCTCAAGACCGTGCCGATGCAGTAAAAAATTATTTAGTAAATAAGGGTATTTCTAATGATAGAATAACATCAATTGGTTATGGACAATCTATGCCAATAGATTATAATAGTTCAGAAGAAGGCAAAGCGAAAAATAGAAGAACAAGCTTAAAAGTAATAAAAGAATAATTTTTTATTATTAAAATACCTTAAAACATCTAAGTAATTTAATATTAAATTATTTATTCTAACTTTGACTTCCAAAAATAATCGGAGACTTGTCAGAGTGGTCGAACGAGCAAGCCTGGAAAGTTTGTATACGGGTAACTGTATCGAGGGTTCGAATCCCTCAGTCTCCGCAGTTTAGTATTTAGCCCTCAGTAAACACTGGGGGTTTTGTGTTTTATAATAGTCAAATAGTATTTTTTTTTTGGCATTTTTTTGTAACTTTTTTATCGTATTTGCATTATTCTAACGATAGCTTTTTGGTATTAATAAATTATAAATGTTCATTCACCATAAAACGCACTAATTATGAAAGCACTAAAATCAAAACTTTTATTATTATGTATCATCTTATGTGCAAGTTCAATTAAGGCTCAATACCACAAATCATCACGCAAAAACAAAGCTTATTCACTTGATAAAATACCTGTATTAACCATATCACAAAAAAGAAATGATTTAATTGATTATAACAATGTCAATCTTGATTTACTTAATAGTTTGGTAATTGAAAAAGCCGCTCACGTTAGAGATAGTCTTAATTGTTCTAAATCTTTTTATGATGAAACATTATCAAAGGTTGCTAAATTTCAAAACGATTATATATCAACATACGATATTCTAACACATGATAATACTTTAAAAATAAAAAATAAAAGTTTAAATAGTCTTGGAGATAGACTTGATTTTTTTAACCCTAAAAGGAAATATATTTCTTATATGGAAATATCTTTATGTGTTCCTTATATGCCTTATCGTACTAATGTAACATATGAATACGTTTCATCCAGCATGATTGAAGCATATATGTCCTCACCAGGCCATAGATATGCATTAATTACTGATGGTGATTCTGAAACCCCACTTAAGATAAGTATTAATTTTAAAACAAGTTTAAGTCCAAAGAGTAAAAAATTATATAACACAGGAGTTATACTTGTAGAATCAACACACAAATATTAATATTTATATTTATTCAAAACTAAAAATAACATACATATACCAAGTAATGACCCATTTTCAAATGCCGCAACAGTTAGAGAATAAACGCCAGGGTCTGAAACGTAACTAACACCACCTATATTTTTATATAATTTATCAGGAGTTACCAATTTTCCAAAATTAACTCCGTCTAATAAGATTATGAAAGTGTTTTTTGTAACTTTTTTATCGTATTTGCATTATTCTAACGATAGCTTTTTGGTATTAATAAATTATAAATGTTCATAGTCACCTTAAAACCTACTAATTATGAAAGCACTAAAATCAAAACTTTTATTATTATGTATCATCTTCTGTGCAAGTTCCATTGAGGCTCAATACTACAGACCAACTCGCAAAAACAAAGCATTGCTAATATCTAATGCTTATTCACTTGATAAAATACCTGTATTAACCAATTCTTTGGAATTTGGAAAAATGTTTATTTATAATCGACTATTGGTTCATGGTGGCCTTAGTTTTTCTAACTCTATATTAAAAAATGCACCTCGTGATGTTGAGCAAACAAATTATATAAATAAACCTACCTATAATGGTTTGGTTGGGGCAGATATAAATGTGTTTGGTTTCCATATATTAAATTTATCACATAAAACATTTTGTAAATATTTTGACGGCAATCTTTTCGTTGGGTTTGATGCATTTAAAAATTTACAAACCTCATTAGCTAATGATTATGGTTATAGAGCAAAAGCTTATTTAGCATTTAGTATTGTGCGGTCAGGTTCCAATAAAAAAGATATTGGCTATCGCCGTTTTGTGCAACTTGGTTATTGCTATACAAACAATAATAATATTAAAAACAATATACCTTATCAGAGTATAATGTTAAACGTATTAATTGTAAAACAACGAATTATAAAATTTGCTGATTGGTATTAAAAAGGTTTTTTAATTTAAAGAAATCATAAATTTTCATTCAATAAAGAAAAAAAATAATTACAATAAAATAACCAATAAAAACTGCAGACTAAAATGTTAATAAAATTTAAAAATTATGAAAACACTAGGCATTTTAATTTTGGTATTTATAAATGTATCATCATTCGCTCAAGATTTAGTTATTAAATCTTTAAAATTAGACTCGCTTATTTTTGAAGAAATTAATAATTACCGACGCGCATTTGGCAGCCCAGTTGTAAAAAAAATGGATAACGACAAATTAAAAAAGCGTAGTTATATTTTAACAGAATTAAATTCGAAATGGGAAACTGTTTTTGATCATACCCGAGGAGATGGAGTTTTTATTGGCTATAATACAGAATGCATTTATCTATTTAAATCAACAGGAGGTAAATTTAACAAAGCTAATTTAAATGATGAATCCATTTTAAAAGAATTAGCAAAAATTACGGTTGATTCCTGGATAGCATCCAATAATCATAATTACTTAATAAGGAGCATATCTGTTGATTATTCAACTATAACGAGTGTCATGCGAAGGGATGACAATCATTTTAAGCTAACGGTTTCATACCATGATTTATTAAAGAGATAAATAAAATTAAAATATCGAAATTATGAAAAAGTTGCTAATCATAATAATCTTTGCAATAAGTTCACTTGCAAAAGCGCAGGTAAAAACCGATTCAGTCTATACTGTAATTCGTGAATTGGTTGCGCCAACTACCAAAATAACCAGAACAGCCAAGCTTAATTCAGCTGCAGCTTTTCATGCAAAATACTTAATTGCTGGTAAAAAGATTGGGCACTATGAAGAAGATTGCCCGTCAACTAAAACTCCAATGAACCGTGCTGAAAAATTTGGAGATCAAGGCTTAGGTATTTACGAAGTATGTTGGGCAGGCGACCCCATTTATCCAGGAACTCCATCTTCAACCAAAGCTGCCATCTACTATTTTAAAACTAGCGATAAACACTGGGATATTATGACCAGATCAGTTAGTCAATTTACTGAGATTAGATTTGGTTACAGCCGAATTGAAACCAAAGACTGGAGCGTATGTGTTATTATCTACTCAGCTGGCCCAGAAGATAAATAGCTACAAATAAAATTTAAGATAAAATGGCAAACATTTTAATGTACCAAAATTGGGTAAATGAAAATCGAATTTTTGAAGAAGATTTAAGTCTTTATATCGACTGGAAAGGGAAATGGACCGGAAAATTCAACCATAACAAGTATGATGCGAAGGGATGGAAATAGATTTAAGTTAACAGTTTCGTATCACGCAGTATATAAAAAAATAACAATCTAAAAATTATGAAAAAGTTATTAGCAATAATTGCAATCTTAATCTCAACATCAGCACAGGCTCAATATATTAAGTCCAATAGACTAGACTCTTTAATCTGGAAAGAAATTAACGTGTATCGTTTAAGTTTGGGAGTTTACCCAGTTAAAAAGTTTAATATTGATGCCTTACGTAAAAGAAGCTATCAATTAACCAACCTTAATGCAACTCTTGCCGAAATTGATCATACTCGCGGAGACAGTACTTTTGTTGGATACAATACTGAGTGTATTTACCTCTTTAAGACAAGGGGAACCTCGGTTTCTGAAAAATACAATATTAATGTATTAACTGATGATCTATTACGGGAAATAGCAAAGATTGTAGTTAATGCTTGGATCATTTCGCCCAATCATAATTATTTAATTGCCAGCAAGGTTGTAGGCGAATCAACCATTACTTCAATAATGGAATTTGGTAAAGACTCTTTCCGAGTAACCGTATCATATCATGACCTAGATAAATTCTAATCACATAAAACAAAGGGACGAACTGGCCCTTTTTTTATTTTGTTTAATATTATTATTTAGCAGCAGGTTGTGCAGCTGCAAAACTAAGTTTTAATTCTTATAACTGTGCTAAGTTTTTAATGCTAGTTTCACCTGTACCCAAATAATCATAATTACTTAATAAGGTACAAATTTGTTAATTATTCAACCATAACGAGTATAATGAAAAGGGATGGCAATAGATTTAAGCTAACGGTTTCATACCATGCAATAGATATAGAAATAAATAAAATTAACATATCAAAATTATGAAAATAAAAATCTAAAATTATGATTTATGAGAATGTTTTTAAAAGCCGATTTTTATTGCGTCTTTATTTAGGTTGCCTCCATTATCGTGGGCGTAATTGTATATTTCCGAAAGGGGTAAACCCTCTTTTACGTGAAGGTTAATATTTAATTTTTTTAATAAGTTATTTGTTTTCTCTACTGTTAATGATTTAAATTCATATTTATATGCTAGTCGTCCTTTTCTAAGCAAAGCTTTATCGATGTTATTAATTTTAGCATTAAAAGTACAAATGATTTTTAATCGCATTGCATCTCCAAGAAGGCCATCGCTTAAATTTAGAAGAGTAGCAATACCAACCGTACTTGAATTTTGTTCTCTAGGTTTCAACAATTCTTCACAATCCTCTAAAATGATAACTGAATTAGGATATTCCAGTAAAAAAGTAAAAAATGAAGGTTCACTTAGTTGACAGAAAAGATCATTAGGCAGAAAAATAAAACGTGCATTACAAACTGTTATCAAATGCCTAATATAGGTTGTTTTGCCAGAGCCAGGTTGCCCATGGAGTAGGACTATGCCGTTACTATCTTCGGTATTAATAAAAGAAACAAGTTGATCATTTAAAGCATTTAATTCGTCATTGTAATTTTCTTCTATGTTGACATTTGTTTTACGAATATCAAAGTCATTGATGTCGAAACCGGCCATAGTCCTTTTTACCATGTAAAATTTCTTTTGCTCTATAATTATAGGTTTTCTGCACAATTCGATTATTTTTTTTAATTTAATAAGTTCTCTATTAGAAATAGAATCATCATAAACAATTTCAATATCTTTTATATCAGTATCTATGTATAAACCTTCTTTTAGGCGATACAAATAGTTACTTTCAGTACTAAGTAATTTGTCTTTTCTTTTAAATGAATACTCTTTAAATTTAACAACAAGCTTTATTGTATCCGCGTATTCCTTTTTTAAATAGTCAAGCAGTTTTGCACTGTATGTTTCTATCTTAATTATTATATAATTTGGAAATCGATTATATTGAAAGGCAAAATACTTTATAATAATAGGAACATCATTGTTGTATAATATTTCATGGATATGTTGAGGTAAATGCGCTATTCCATCATTTTTTTTCTTAGTGGCCATATATTCGATTTGATTTTTTAATTAACAGACTAATTATTTATATTCTCTATTTAATTCTATTCTTTTTAATTTGTCTCTTATACTCCTTATTTTATAAACCGACATGAATAGTTTATAAATTTAAAGATACACAAAAAATAGAATTGTTATTTTCAAGAAGAATCGGTGGCTAAACCATAGGATCTGAAGATGAATCTTTCAAAGAATGGCAGACTTATTATATGGGCCATGATTTCTTCAGTGAGCTTTGAAAACAATTCTTTATCCAAATTATGCATTTTGTTTATGTGTTTATTAAATAGAAAGAAATCCTTCTTACTTTGAATTTTTATTAAATCTTAACACAATTAACATTTAAGTTCACATTTTAGGTTATGTTAATATACCATTTTTTAATTATATTTATCCTGGTTAGTAATTATAAAATATATGAAATATGGAGCTTGTTAAAATTGACATAACTAGTGATTTGCTCCGCGAATTTTTGCAAAATGTATTAAGTTGTGAGTGGGGTATTTCTAATTCACTTAATCAAGAATTAACACTGTATAATAAAAATATTTATGCATTAACTGATTACGAAATTAGAGAATTAGCTGAAAGGGTATTCACCTCCCCTCCCATCAGGAGCCTCTTTAATTTAAAAGTAGATAAAGTTAATTATAAACTAGCCATGATTTATACTGATTTTTATTCAAAATCTAGCAATAACGAATTATTTACCTTGGGTAAATATGGTATGCAGTGCGTTGATTTATTTAATAAGAGAGGAATGATCATATACAGTGATGCTTATTCAGTTGATTTTCATACCGAGAACTATGTTGAGATAATGGAACAAAGCTCTACAATTAAAATATTTAGATACAGACCAGACAAAGAAGATTTAGAATTTCTTGCAGAGCCAAAAGATAATATTTTAGAGGGCTCTTCATTAATTAGTTTTACTCGATTAATTTCGTTTAAGGAATCACTTTTTTATTTCAATGGTGGTTTTGTTGATGAGAACTTCCAAAGCACAACACCTAACTGTTTTGATAATGGAAAATGGTTTAGTGAAGGTTTGGCTGCAGTTTGCTTAAATGGCAAATGGGGCTATATTAATAAAAAATCAGAAGTTGTGATTGATTTTATTTACGGTGCAGCTGAGCCTTTCAAAAACGGAAAGGCCAAGGTATTTGTTCTAGCGTCTGATTATCTGATAGAAAAGGGTATTTGGCTTGATGTTAATCCTTATGAAGGGTATAAGCAAGAACAATTTTTATCATTATTTCCTAAATTCCCCAGTAAAATAAGAAAACCATTAAGTTTTATTAGAGACGGCATTAAAACCAATAAACAATTGATTAACGAGTATCATTACTTTGCAGAAGGAATGCATGAAAACTGTGGTTATTGGGCTGAAAGGGATTTAAACGGTCAACTTTTTAATGTGGCTGGAAACAAGAAAATTACGCTCACGCAAAGCGATTCACAGGCTGCGAATTCGCAGGCTAGTGATCAAGCGTATTGGTTTAACTTAATAATTAATGGGGGTGAGCGTGACTATTTATTAGTTCGCGATTTACCTGATGCATTGTTTATAGATAAGGCGTTTGTTTATCGAATTTTGGAAAGCGCGCCGAATTTGTTTAAACAATTTAATGTACTTTACTCGGACGATGCCGACATCTGCCAATTAGCATTCAATGATTCATTTCGAAATTATAATTTCTTTTCTGAAAGAATGAAAGGTGTATATCGCGAAACATATGATCAGAAGCTTGCTGAAGAAGCGGCACATTTCTTAGATGTCGGTTTAGCACAGATGGATTTAGACGACGATTTACCATTTTAAAAGTAAAAATAACACCACTTATTACAACCACTTGAATAACGAACAGATTGCTGCCTTTTTAATTAGTTGCCCAAGCCCATTTGTTGTGCTTTTAGTGGGTATTCCATTAAGTGGAAAGGATACGTTCTTGAAGTCACTTTTACAGGTAGATTATGTGGAGATTAGTACTGATAAAATTTTATTGCAGATGGCAAATACAGATGATTACCGAAAAGCATACAGTAACATAAATTCGAAGCTTATCAAAAAAGAAGTCAATCGACAGTTAATTTATTATTCTGCCTTAAATAACAACGTTATTGTTAACATGACCAATTTAAAGACAAAACGACGAAAAGCTACTTTAAGTCATTTTAACGGAGATTTTTATAAGGTTGCAATAGTTTTTCCTTTAATCTCAAGAGATGAATTTGTTGCAAGAAATGAGAAAAGATTTAAGGAACAAAAGAAATCTATTTCCATCAAATTATACGATGAAATGCTTGATTTATTCGAGCAAGTAAATATAATGGATGGATTTAATAGTATCCTGCATCTAGATAAATATTAGTTAGTTTAGAGTCGACCTATAAAAAGACATTTCGATTTTTAGTGTACATTTTTTTTGTTACTTATTCACTCTTTCGTTACATGTTTTGCTTGCAAACTAAAATGATTGTATGTTGCAGTGACTTTTTTAGCATACCATCTGGATAAATAGCTTATTAAATATATACTATTTGCTAAGGAATAATTCACCAAGTTTAAGTTAATGATGAATTAAAAATAAAAATAATCGATTTATTACTTAAGTAAGTAGAAGTTAAAATGTAAAAAAATAAACTAAATAAATTCAATTCCCTAAAAAATTGTTCAGGAGCAAAAATAAATATATATTTGACTGAATCCCATTAACCAAAAATTAAATGATACCTGCTCTCATTCTTCATGTGAATAAAAAAAAGATTGTGGAGCAATGTTACTAAGTTACTTTAGATTTTTCACTTTCATTTTATGTTTGCATATCAGAAAGTAACTAACTGTTTTTATTTTAATCTTTAAATAAAAATTAAATGAACATAAAAAAAATAGAATTGCTAAACTCAGAAGGTCCAATCATAAGAGCAATAAAAAGAGATTTTGATTTTGAAATAATTGATCAATATAACGTGTTGATTGACATATTAACTAAAACTGAAATTCAGGAATTTATTCATGGTGACAGAGTTATTGTGGATTCGAAAGATAAAAAGTTTATTTATAGCAGTTTTCCGGGTTCAATGAAACCAGACTTAAAAAAGTTAGATGAATTTATTGGAATTAATACGATTGGCAAAATTTATTAAACATGACTAAAAAATATTTAGTGCTTAGTTTAGTTGTTCCAATTGGTCTTCATGGCACATATGACTTTCTTTTAATGTATACTAGTAGTTTAACAAAAGCGGATGCCGGGTTTGCTGTAATATTATTAGGTATTTTTACTGTATTTATTGTATTCCTTTGGCGCTTTGGTATAAAAAAGATAAAAATAGCATTAGCCAAAGACACCACAAACGATATTATAACTCCCCATAACAATCAATATATAAATAAAATTTAGCAAATTTAACAATAACTTTAATTTTTTTTAAATGATTACTTTATCACTTAAATCAGGAAGAGAAGTTTCTCTTGAATGTTTCTCATTTAGTTATACTTATGATGGCTTTTTAGCAGGATTACCTCATAAAGAAAGAAACCAAAGAATTATAACTAAATCTAAATATCCTGCTGAATGGGGCTCATTTAAGGTTTTAAAAATAGCACCTAAAAGAAAAGAAATTCTTACGAGTCTAAAACCTATTTGCTATTGCGCCTTGCTAAAATCCGATAGCTTTAATTCATCGCCCGGAAAATATGATGGGTCAATTTTACCTGTTATTTGGTTTGGAGAAGAACCAATTAATAAAACTATTGAAGATTTACTTAATTCGGATTTAAAACATGTTGATTGGGATAAGCATGCTCAGAATTTTTGTTATTAATTTTTGGATTTTTTAAAGGATATTATATTTAAAAAAACTATAAAAAAACTATTCTTTAATACATTTTACATGCATTCCGCAATATTTGCTTCTTGGCATTTTTAAAACACTTATTATTCGTGTGTCAAATCTCATGCAATAGGCTCTTTCATTATTTTTCATATATATGTCATTTAACCACCAGTATTCATCAAAACCAGTAAAAAAATTATTATTCAAACAACCGTTAAATTCTAGTTGAGTTTTATCTTTTTTTTGTAAATTAACAAAACAATTAAATAAATCTCGCCCACTTTTTAAAACTTCAATTAAATTAGAATAATCTTCTTTTTTTGGGATTCTTAATCCAATAGGGCAGATATTTCGAGAATCAATAACAGCGAAAAAATTATAAAATAAACCCATTTTATGTTTTTTATCATTAAATAGAAAATAACAATAGCAACCAATTTCCTCTTTATTGTTTTGATTCCATTCTTCTTTATTTTTTGCTAGCTTAATTTCCTCGCCATTTCTATATTTTACAGAAGATAAATATTTATTGTCCCATTTATTAAGTTCATTCTTTTTATTTAATTTATCGTTTTTCATGCTTTAAATATTAATACGTTTTTTAAGCTAATTTATTTTTATTTGTTCTTTTTCCATCTAATTATAATTCGGAGTTTTAATTTATAAAAAAATATAGTATATTCATAATATATATTTATTATTGAATTTCAAAACATTTATAATGATAATTGAAAACAAAGGTGTATTGATGTATCTGAATTATTAGAGCATAAGGCGAATATTAAAATAATTGAGTTTAAAAACATTGAATTTAAAAACATTTCGGAAATAATAAATTTAAAATTATTACAATTTTATTTTTATTTATCTATTATAAGAATAGTTTTTAAAATAAGTCAAACTGACATAATTAATTAAAACACTTTTTATTTAGAATAGTACAATATCATGAAATTGAAAAATATAGTGAAAATAATCTTTTTGATTTTTAGTTTAATTGTTTTATATCTTTTTTGGCATTATAGAAAAGTTATAATAAAAATGATTGAAATCGATAACAAAAAACATAGTTGTTCATGTAATGATAAAACAATGAATTTAAAATTTGAAAATTACCATACAACTCATGTGCCTGCTGTTAAAAAACATAAATTTATTTTGAATAACACTCAATTAAAAAACGAAATCAATAAAGGTAACTTAATACCAGTTGAAGATGGAATAGGATATAAAATCACTGAATTATACTATAGTTCATCTTATCTTCATCACAAAGCCTATAAAATATTACAAGAAATAGCTAATCGTTATCAAAAAAGAGTATTTAATAAAACTAATCAAGAAAGTTATATTTTAATCTCATCCTTAACGAGAACGCTTCCACAACAAAAAGAATTAGCGAAAGTTAATCGAAGAGCAACTAAAGGGACTTCAACACATTGCTTCGGTTTTGCTTTTGATATTCTTCTTTTAAAATCAAATAACTGTTCATCAAGTATTCTAATATTACAGAAGATACTAAACGAAATGTGCGATGAAAAAAAAATATTTTTGTGCCCTGAAGTCGATTGTATACATGTTACTGTCCGATAGTTTGATTTAGCATTAAAATATAATTATTTTATTAATGTTTGTATAATTTGTAATCATACAAGAAAATAAAAATCTCAAATAAGGGATTAAAAATAATAACTGAATAATTATTAAAAATGTAACTATGAAAAATACAGAAATTATAGCAAATAATCTTAATAAGGCATTTGAAGAATTATTGTCTACTCCAAGTTTTATTTATACTAAAAATTGGGATTTTTTTTCTAATGTTGTTAGCGAGTCTAAAATAACTGGAATTTCATTTCAAATTAATTCAAGTAATTTTTATGATTTAACAACTGCGAAACCTTTGGAAGATTCCATTGGTATTTATTCGCAATTAGATGAAATTCAAATAAAAAAAGACATTATAGTTCAATCTCAAAATTATGACTTGGCGGCTAAACTTAAAGATGAAGAGAATGTATTGATTGAAAAACTTAGACTTTTAAATTTTAATGATACAACGACTGAGATTTTATTTTTTACACCAATTAAAAAATCAGTTATTGAAGTAAAACAATTTCAAAATAAATTGTTTAATAAAATGTTTTTAAAATATTTAAATTTTAATATTTAATTTAAATAAGGTTTTAAGATATTGAAACTTGTATCTGAATCGTTGCCCATTCCAATTACTTATAAAAATACTAAATTAAATTAATTATTTAGTGTTATTTCAAAAAAAATATTAATTTAGTATGTAATTTAAAAAAATATTATGACGGAAATTGAAAAGAAATCAAGTTTTAAATATTCAATTCGCAAAATTAAGTACTTAAGTTTTGCTATTATCACAACTGGACTTGTTTTTAAAACTAACCACTGGCCAGGAGCAAACGCACTTATTATTGCAGGAGGTTTAACTTTATCAATAGTGTTTATTCTAACTGCATTTAGTGAACCTTCAAATAATGGTGATGAACCAATACTTTAAAAAATTATTATTTTTTATAACAACTAACTAATTAAACAGTATTAAAATAAATTTAAAATGAAAGTATCTAAACGTTTTATTCATATTGCATATAACTTAGCTTTAAGTTGCTTTATTTTAGGATGTATTCCTAAATTACTGAATATAGAAGGTTCTAATGTAATTTTTACAGTTGGATGTGCTGCTTTAGTTTTTGGTTTTATTTTAAAAGCATTTGATGCTTCAAATGAACCAAGTTAATAGAAATATTATTACTAATGGTTTTATTTTAAAAAGCTATAAAAAAAGCTGATATTTCATCTAATTAAAAATAACAGTTAAATAGAATGGTGAAAGCAACGTTATTCAGATCATTTTAAACCACTAATTGAAAATTGTAAATTTGCTTCTATTATCTGAGTCCCTAAATTAGCATCACTAAAAAAAGTTATTTTAATGTTTTAAATTTAAACTAATGACAAACCAATTATTAATAGCAGAAATTCAAAATACGCTTAACGCTATCATTTATAAATTAGATTCAAATTCTTCAGAGTTTTCTATTGCTAACTGGAAAACACTTAAAGGAAAGTTGTCTTCAAGTAAACTCGCAAACTTAATTAAACTAAATGAGGGCATGTTGAATGAATTTGAAGAAGCTATGAAACAATTTTATAATCATCAAAATGATTTAAAAAAAGGAAGATTAGCTTGTTTGAGAATCGCCTTATGGCTTGAGACTATAACTAAAAACATGAGTATTTCTTTTCAATTTGATAAAGCATTGAGCTCAGAAGAAACAGCTATTAAACAAGTAAGAGCGCTTGAACTTATTATAAGAGATGTTATAACAGAACAATTAGGAGGCAAGGAAAATGTAATATTAAAACTTCAAGAATTATTCAAACAAGATGTTATTGATAAATGGATTAAAAGTGCGGATCAATCTGGAGTTTTAAGTGGAACGACTTTTAGTGAGTTATCTAATATTTTATTAGATAAAAATATATTTAAAGGAATTGAAGAAATATTTCATTCATCTGAAATTGAGCTTTCAAAATCTACAAGAGATTCGTTGAGGTATATTCTTGAAGATATTCGTGTTATCAGAAATGCCATTGCTCATAATAAAAAAGTTTCAAATATTCAGATCGAAGCCTTAAATGAATATTACAAAGCAATTGCCGAAATTCTTAAAAATGCAAATAAGACTAATATAGATCCTGAAAAATATTTAGATTTATCAAAATCAAATATGGAGGAGTATATTTCATCTTTGAAAGAAGATCATAAAGAAATATCAGGAAATCTTGAAAATATTAAAGAAACCGTAGCTGAAATAAAAATAGATACTAATGAACTTAGAAAGGATACTTCCTCAATTAAAAAAAGAAATGTTATAATTATAATCGGTATAGCTATAGTATTGATTGTTACATGTGCTGTTTTGTTTTTTCAGCAAAAACAATTTTCGGCTACTACCGATATTGGCAATGATTTAAAAGAAGTAAAAGAAATTGTTAAAGGAGATGGCGAATTAAAAAATATGTCTAGTACAGATGACTTAACAGCCACAAAAGATCTAAATGCCAGAACAAAAGATAAGAATGCAAAAAGAATAGCTATTATTTATTTTGATAACTCAGGAGGAGAACCTTCTTTAGATAAATTAAAAAAAGGATTGGCTGATATGCTCATTACAGATTTATCAAATATTAATATGTTAGCAATTGTTGAAAGAGACAAATTAGAAAGTATTTTAAAAGAACAAAAATTAAATAATAGCAAAGAATTTGATCCAAATACAGCGTCAAAAGTTGGTAAATTATTAGGCGCTCAAATTATATTAACTGGTGGGTATTTTGAAATGATGGGAAGCTTAAGATTGGATGCTAGGTTTATTGATGTAGAAACAGGTAAAATATTAAAAGCAGATGGGGTTGATGGCCAAACTTCTAATTTCTTTAAAATTCAAAAACAATTAGCTTGGAAAATTATCAACACGCTTGATATAAAAATATCAGACGCTGAAAAGAAAGCCATAGAGGGTAATGAGAAAACTAAAGCTTTATCATTTGAAGATGCGAAATTATATTCGCAAGCATTAGATTATTATGATAAAGGAGATATGAAAAAAGCAAAAGAAATTCTAATTAAAATCACAAAATCATATCCAGAGTTTGAACCAGCAAAAATTTTAATTTCAAAAATAAAATAGTATGAAAAAAATATTTTTATTAATTACAATTATTTTCATTAGTATCTCCACCCTAAATGCTCAAAATATAAAACTAGCCATTCTTGATTTTGAAAATACGAGTGGTACTGACAAATACAATGGACTAACTGATGCAATCAGTTTCTTACTTTTTTCTGATATTATGGATTCTTTAAAAGACAAATACGAACTAATTGATGTTTCAGTTTTTAAACAAAGACCCAATTTACGACTACCGCCTATAAACTCCAATAATCTTGATTCAGTCTATAAAATAGGAATTGAATTAAAACTTGATAAAATTATTTATGGCAGAGTTATAGTGCTTGATGAAAATTTAAAACTTGAAACAAAATGTTATAATATCCTAACTAGGGAAATTACCTTTTCGCTAATGGTAGAGGATTCTTTAAAAAAATGGTTAATTTTGAAAACGGACCTAGCAAATAAAATAATTGAAAAATTAAATTGAGAAATATATTTTGAAATATATAATCTCATTTCTTTACATTTTTCAGTCATTAAATTCGACTTTTGCTCAAAATATAAAAGTAGCCATACTTGATTTTGAAAATACGAGTGGTATTGCAAAATATAATGGTTTAGGTAAAGCAATGAGCAGTATGTTGATTACAGACATAGAAGCCAATGTCTCTCCAAAGCGATTGCAATTGGTTGAAAGATCTCAAATACAAAAAGTATTAAAAGAGCAAAATTTTCAAGCATCTTCTGCAGTTGATAAAACTTCCTCTGTAAAAGCTGGTAAATTATTAGGTGTAAAATACCTGTTAGTTGGGGATATTTATATCTTAGACGATGTTTTGGTTATTAATGCCAGATTAACGGATACCGAAACTGGAGATATAAAATTTAGTAAAAAACAAGAAGGTAAATTGGTGGGATGGCTTAATTTAAAAACAAACATTGCTAAAGATTTAGCTGCAAGTATTGCTATGCCTTTTACTGAGCCGAATATTCCTGATAAAGAAATAAATATGGCAACAATCACATCATTTGGAAATGCAATTACTGCCAAAGATGAAGGAAAAATAGAGAAAGCTGAAGAGATAGTGAAAACTATACAAGAATTTAGCCCAGATTTTAAATATTTAGATGATTTAAAGAACGAGATTGAAGAGCTTAAAAAAAGATTAGAAAAAGTTGAACAAGACATAAAAGATATAAAAATAATGGTAACTTCTGATTTAAAAGATATTGATAATCGAATTATTGAAATTGAGAATAAAATTTCTAAAGGAATTAGGGTTAATAATCCTAAAAATTTGGAAGACTACTTAATCAATGCAAGTATATCTTATGCAACTAGTGATTTTAAGGAAACTGAACTTATGCTTGAAAATATTTTTAAAGAAGGGTATATCAAATATGATTTAGTATATATGTATTTCGAAGTACTATTCAATATCTACAATGGTGATAGTGAGCAAATTAATCATAAGAAAGATGGCAGTAATTTAAAATCTGACAATCTTATTCGACAATTAGTTGAGTTAGATTATAATAATTCTGGAATTAATTATTACATAAAACTGGATAAATTTAAAATACAAGATTCAGTGCTTAGAGCATTTATGGAAAACAATAAAGCAAAAATATTTTATATTGATGTTATGAAGTATCCTGAAAGTGGAGATTTAATGAAATTTTGGATACCGAAAATGAGTCAGAATGAAAAATTACTGGGAATGAGATTAATTAAAGCTAAGTCACTTTTTTTTAATTATAATAATGCTTATAAAAAGTATTTACTAAATACTAGTTATACGAATGACGAAAATGCAATTTGGCGATTTTATAATACTAACTCTTTTATTGCCAAAAACGATGAAGAGCGAAAATCCGCTGAGAATTCTTGGTTAAAGCTCTTGAGTAAAAAGTAATAATTATCTTCTAATTTTAACAATTAGATTAAATGAGAAATGATAAAGAAATTTATTAAGAAAAAATAAAATAGTATGAAACAAATATCTTCATTAATTACAATTATTTTTATTGGTATCACCACCCTAAATGCTCAAAATATAAAAATAGCCATACTTGATTTTGAAAACACGAGTGGTATTGCAAAATATAATGGTTTAGGTAAAGCAATGAGCAGTATGTTGATTACAGACATAGAAGCCAATGTTTCTCCAAAGCGATTGCAATTGGTTGAAAGATCACAAATACAAAAAGTATTAAAAGAGCAAAATTTTCAGGCAACTTCTGCAGTTGATAAGACTTCCTCTGTGAAAGCAGGCAAATTACTTGGAGTGAAATACCTTTTAGTTGGTGATATTTATATCCTAAATGATGTATTGGTTATTAATGCTAGATTAACAGATACAGAAACGGGAGATATAAAATTTAGTAAAAAACAAGAAGGGAAACTTGTTGGATGGCTTACGCTTAAAACAAATATTGCTAAAGAGTTAGCTGCAAGTATTGCTATGCCTTTTACTGAGCCGAATATTCCTGATAAAGAAATGAATATGGCAACAATCACATCATTTGGAAATGCAATTACTGCCAAAGATGAAGGAAAAATAGATAAAGCGGAAGAGTTGGTAAACACTATACAAGAGTTTAGCCCTGATTTTAAATATTTAGATGATTTGAAATCTCAGTTGGATGAACTAAAAAAACAGGTTGAAAAGAATACTGCAGATATTGAAGTATTAAATATGTCGGGGGGTAGAATTATAAACGCTAAAACACCAAGAGAAATTGTAATGAATATTGCTAATTCACTTACCGTTTATGATGAAGCATCCTCTATGATTAAAAAATTATTAAAATTTGATATTGAGGTTGTTAAAGAAGCTAATTATGATAGATTTGAAGGTTTATTTTTACCTAGCATTTCACCATACGACAATCATAATACTCAAAAAGTTTCAAAAGATATCGCATTTTTGTACTCCTGTCTTAATGAAAAAGGCCTTAATCCTAAAACTTGCTCGTATTATGTTTTTGCGAAAATGAGATTTTTTGTTTTAAGTTTTGTATATCCATATAACAATATAAAAGGTAATCCTCTTTATAAAAATCAGGTTAACGAGATAGTAAATCTTGCAGAAAAGCTTAAGTTGTATAATTTAACCAATAACTTAGAACCTTATGAATACAAATATTTTAATTCTTCTGTTTTTTTAGGAAAAAATGGCATACCACAAATATTGTCGCCATTTGATAGTGATAAATATGCTAGAGAATTAAAGGTTTCTGATTTTAACATTGATTGGGTAATTTCTTTTTTAAAATAAAAAAAATCTGAAGAGGAAAAATTAATATTTTTATGATAATAATAAAAATTATATGGTTTGTTGCTTTGGGTTTAATTTGTTCAAATTGTATTTCGCAAACAACTAAAGTAGCCATACTTGATTTTGAAAATACGAGTGGTATTGCAAAATACGATGGTTTAGGTAAAGCAATGAGCAGTATGTTGATTACAGACATAGCATCCAATGTTTCTCCGAAACGTTTGCAATTAGTTGAAAGATCTCAAATACAAAAAATATTAAAAGAGCAAAATTTTCAGGCAACTTCTGCAGTTGATAAGACTTCCTCTGTGAAAGCCGGTAAATTATTAGGTGTAAAATACCTATTAGTTGGGGATATTTATATCTTAAATGATGTTTTGGTAATAAATGCAAGATTAACAGATACTGAAACGGGTGATATTAAATTCAGTAAAAAACAAGAAGGGAAACTTGTTGGATGGCTTAAGCTTAAAACAAATATCGCAAATGAAATTGCGTCTAAATTGAAATTACCACTAGATTCAAAATTGATTAATTCAAATAACATTTCAGAAAACTCACTTTTACTTTATGCTAATGGAATAAACTTTCTTGACAAAAATGAAATAGATAGTGCAAATAAGGTATTGACCGAATTAAAATATACAGAAAGAGATTTTATCTATACAAATAGCCAACTTAATACGCTTTTCGATATAGCGAATAATCAAGCTTCAAATAATGCATTGAAACAAAAAGCTTACATTTTAAATTTACATAAAAGGATATCTCCGAAACCTGAAGAAGCATGGAAACAAATCGAGAATTTTTGGAACGGTCCTTTGGATGAAAAATACCCTTATTTGGAATATCTATTTTTAAAAAACACATATGAAAAATACAAGGAAGACTCAATTTGGTTAAGTTATCCAGTTTCTCGTAACGGAGTTCATACAAAACTTGGCGACATGATATTATTTTCAATTTCTAATCATGCAAGTCTTTCAAATGAAATAAAAACAGCAATATATTATAATGATATAAGGCAAAAAAAATTCCCCGAATCTGAAATTTCAATTATTTATGGAGAACCTATTAATCCTTCAAAATATAGATGGAGCCTAATTGAAGACCCTAATAAGGATACTATGTACTATAAGTATCTGATTAATTCTCAAGAAGCATATATAATGGGGCTTGGGTCAAGAAATTATAAAAAAATGAGAGAGTATTTAAACAATTTAATCGAATTATTAGATTATCCCTTTTACGATTTCATTCAATCTGAGTATTATTATGAAATGGTGGACAAAAAAATTCCAATTTTTAATCCATATGATGTTTTAGGTACTCTTATTGTTTTAGTAGGTAATGATAATGAAAAACAAAAAAGCCATAAATACTTTGAGCTACATAAAAAAAAACAAATATACAAAGGAACTGTCCGAGACAAATCTTGGTATAATAACGATTTAGAGAACGGTATGCTAATATTGAATGCCACGATATGGGCAAATAGTACATTCGAAGATTTTAAAAATAAAAACTGGACTGATCTGGAATTTGATCGTAATTTAATAGCTAATTACCTATTAACAATAAAAGCTATTTGCCTAAACACATCACGAAAGTATACAGAAAGTTATTTTATAATGGATGAATTAAAAAAAACTATGCAAAATAATCCCAGTTTATATAACAAAGAAGTTTGGGCCGGTATAAAATTACAAACAATGTATTTGATAATTCAAATGCGCAATAGTATTGCATTGGGCAAAATAGATGATGTAAAATATATAAGCAGACAACTTGGGCTATTGGGAATAGATCCATACACTTATTCTGAGTTACATACAGAATTTTATGATTAAAAAAAATATGACAAAAAATCTATTTTTAAGTTTTGTTGTAGTTTTTAATTCTTTTATAAATGCTCAAAACATAAAAGTAGCCATACTTGATTTTGAAAATACGAGTGGTATTGCAAAATACGATGGTTTAGGTAAAGCAATGAGCAGTATGTTGATTACAGACATAGAATCCAATGTTTCTCCAAAGCGATTGCAATTTGTTGAAAGATCTCAAATACAAAAAGTATTAAAAGAGCAAAATTTTCAGGCAACTTCTGCAGTTGATAAAACATCTTCTGTAAAAGCCGGTAAATTACTTGGGGTAAAATACCTGTTATTTGGTGATATTTATATCTTAAACGATGTTTTGGTTATTAATGCCAGATTAACGGATACCGAAACTGGAGATATAAAATTTAGTAAAAAACAAGAAGGTAAATTGGTGGGATGGCTTAATTTAAAAACAAACATTGCTAAAGAGTTAGCTTCAAGTATTGCTATGCCTTTTACTGAGCCAAATATACCTGATAAAGAAATGAATATGGCTACAATAACAACATTCGGAAATGCTGTAGCTGCCAAAGATGACGGAAAAATAGAGAAAGCTGAAGAGTTAGTGAACACTATAAAAGAATTTAGCCCAGATTTTAAATATTTAGATGATTTGAAATCGCAGATAGATGAACTTAAAAAACAGGTTGAAAAGAATACTGCTGATATTAAAGTATTAGATAAGAGTGGAGGTAGAATAATTAAGGCCAAAAATTACGAAGAATTATTGATTAATCTGAGCAATCCCTTAACTTCAAAATCAGAACAAATTGAATATGTAAATAATATAATAACAAATTATCCGATAGAATCAGAAAAAAACATGAGTTCAATATCTTCTTTTCCATTATTTGAAATCAGAGGATTTTCAGAAGAATCATTCTTAAACGATATGTATCAAATTAAAAAAAGATATGAAAGTGGCGCAAATAAAAAAATATTTACTAAATATATCATTAAAAGACTGTTAAATCAAAGTTTTACAATAATAGTTGAATATTATAGAAATGAATCTAAGAATATATCAATAGAAAAAAGAATGCCAAAAATTAATTCCGTCATTGCTCTTTTGAGAGAATTGTTATATTCATTAGATTTAAATGAATTAGAAAAAAACAAATTAGGACTACAAATAAATTATAATTTAATGGAGGCATTTGTACCACTAAAAATGCATGTGGAGATAAATAATTTTAAAACATTATTAAGTATAAATTCATTCAATTTAATTGATAAAGAAATTAAATATTACACTTCAAAATTAATAAATGAAAATAGTTTTATGAATTCCATTTTTCCATTAATTGAGACCTATCCACAATATAGGGGTTATTTAGAATTAATAATTGAATATACAGGAAGTGGCCTTAAAATTGATATGCCGTTTTCGAATTTTAGTGATCCATTTAAAAAAATATTTAGAAATAAATACGATTCAATTGGAGAATTCTTTATTATAAAATTTCCTGATTGCAGTAAAGTAACTAATGAAGATAAAGGAATAATTAATAATATATTTTTAATTGAAAATAATCAAATAAAAATAAGTATTGATAAGTTCCAAAAACAATACAAGTTGTCTGTTAACGAAAGTCAATTCTTTCAGCATTTTATTAAAGATTTCAATACAAGTTTTCATGATGATATAATTAATAATTCTAAATCAGGAGAACAACTTATTAATTGTGGACTAATTGAATACTTACTATTATTTAATAATAAAGTAACAAAAAAATATGATATTATATGTTTTTATTGATGGCAATTTAAACCACTAATAGAAAATTGTAATAAGGAAATTAATTAATATTTCATTAAACTTATGGACGAGCCTTTATTAAAACAATATGGTTTTAAAAAAATTGTACCCACGCTAGTTGAGCTTCGCCAATATCTTTATCAATGCACTTACTATACCGACAAACGATACTATATTCCAATTTCGGCAGTAATTGAAGAGTTTATTTCAAAAAAAAATATAAATGAAATGAATTATGAGCAAATCTCTTCTATTTTGCTTTATTTTCAAATTTTGCCGGAATTTTTATATTATTATGTAAAAAATGATGGTAGTCCCGATTATTACGATAGTGTACTGGAAGTTAATACATCCTCAGGAAATTTATTGATATTAGGTAAATTAGCTAGTGCAGTTTTTGAATTTGCCAATTTTATGGGGGATTTAATTATCAAAAATTGGTGGGGCGAACTTGATAAAATTTCTTGGGCAGAGAGTTCTGTTATTAGCAATTATGAAATACAGTCAGATGGAACTATTTTAGTTTGGTTTGTAGGAAGAAGAAGCTCCTGGGCGGTATTTGACTATTATGGTTTAGGATTTTTATTAAAGGATGCGGGTTCAAATTTAATTGGTGAGACTAATCCTAAACATATTATCACTTCCGAATCAGAATATTTTAAAAATAAGTTGTTTGATTTAACCTGTCGTGTGCCACTTATAAATGACCTTCGCGCATATTTATTTCAGCTAATAGAATCAAATTTTGGAATTTCTGAAAAAATACGAAATGAACTAAATAGTATAGAAGGAGAAACTTCAAAAATAGTAATTGACAAACTTACAGATGATGATTTAAGGCGATTGCTTTTTAAGCATATAGTTTTTCCAAAACGAATTTTATATTTTAAAGATAAATTTGATTTGTTGAAAAAAATTCAAGGGGATACAAATCAATTTTTAACTTATTATAATTATCCGCCATTATTTACCAATATAAAAAGTGTAAGTTTTGATGAAGGTGGTTTTATTGCAATGGAATTTTTTGAAAGTCAGATTTATCAATTATACTCCTCCTCAGGAAAAGTGCTAACAGATTATTGTCACGATTTAGATTTACTAACCGAGGGAAGATTTGTATTTCGCTCTTCGGGCAATAGTATTGGATTTGAAATATGTAAATATAATTCAAAGAGCCAATCTTACCAAGTAATAAGTAAATTTGGAGATTTAGATCCGCATTATAATTTTTTGCCATATCTAAATAATAGAGACATAATAGGGGAGATGTATTTTCCAACTAATAGATTATGGAAAATAATGAATATGTTTAATTCAACATCTGAAAATGAAGAGATAGATGTTTCGGAGTTAAATAGCGACTTTAAATTTATTACATCAAGACGATTAACTTACATTTATGAAAATGATAGGGAACTCGCTCTTATTGTCTTAGAGAATCATCCCGAAGCTTTTAGTTTGCTATCCGACTCATTACAAAACGATAAAGATTTTATTTTACAAGCCTTATCAAAAAAACTCAATATTTATAATTATTTAAATGAAACATTCAGAAATCAGCTCGAAATAATAATTCTAGCACTTAATGAAACAGATCTTGAGGGTGAAATACTAGTATTACTATCTGATACAATAAAAGATAATAAAGACTTATTATTAGCTGCTATTAAAAAATCAACTTATGGAAGTGCGTTTGAATACTTTCCAACTAGTTATAAAAACAACAAAGAATTTTTGATCGAAGTTTTAAATTTAAATGGCCAAGTTCTTCGATTGCTATCTGAAAATTTTAAAAATGACAGAGAACTTGTTCTACTTGCTGTTCAAGGTTCTAATGATGTTTTGCAATACGCTTCAGAGGCTTTAAAACAAGATGCTGAATTATTAAAAATTGCAAATCAAATGAGTAAAGCTACTGAAGCAGCAAGGCTATATGACGATTTGCCATTTTAATTTTTATATTTGATTAACCAAATAATTTAGTGTAATTTACTAAAACTAAAAGTTTAACACAATGTATATTTGCAAAAACACATCTTGTGCCTTAGCAATTTCAAAAGCTGCTTTTCCAGTAGCTATGAATTGCCCCGTTTGCCAAATACCATTGGAAGAAAAATTAGACACTATTGAAATATCAGCTGAAGATTTAGCTCTTATCAATTCCCTTCCTTATGTAATTGCTTATCCTTTAAAAGAAACCTTATTACAAAACGACTATGAAAAACGTTTGCATAGGTTAGGCTATACATTTATAAATTTTCTTAAATACCTTGGT
>Ga0209597_1000296_pt1 | contig 33175 bp, 67 predicted proteins | sample M_140625_MF_Meta_FD_187316 | JGI IMG/M metagenome (GOLD analysis project Ga0209597, IMG submission 187316) | Freshwater microbial communities from Lake Montjoie, Canada to study carbon cycling - M_140625_MF_MetaG (SPAdes) (version 2) | ecosystem: Environmental > Aquatic > Freshwater > Lake... | reverse complement strand
TTTACTACAAAAAAGACCCTTCTAAAAAACAATTTACCTTTAAGAATCTTGCAGAAGTAAAAACCTTTAACGACAATTTTAGCACGGACTGGACGACCAAACCTTTTCTTAATCTTAAAAACTAAAACTATGAAAACACAAAACGATAATCAACTAATGGCTTTATGCGATGGCGAGCTAATCACTTTTCACACTTTAGCAAAAGAACTTGTCTTTAAAATGTTTTTGGGATTTTCAAAGACTAAAATTGGCAAATTAATTATGCTGGAATTTGTAATGGAAGGTAATAAAATTGTCAAAATCTTATTGACGGACACTCAAGAAAAACAGTTTAAAAACTTTTTAAAGACGCTCTCAAAGAAAATTGGTTACGAAGACTTAATTATTAAAAATGCATTGGAATTATCTAAATCACTTGGCAACTAGTGAGGCTTGAAAAAACTCTCTAAATTGTTTAAATCTCTAAATATCCGCTCTTTAGCTTTGTAGGGAGCGGATATTTGATCACTATCATCAATTAACTTCTGCACCAGTTCCTTAATTCTATCACATTCACCAACGCACCTATTCTTAACAATATATGTCGTTCCTTTGTGTCCACGCTTAAAAGGTGCTAGTTTTCTCATTGACGCCAAAAGTTGTTGTTACTATTCCTATAAATTGGCTCACCTCAAACATTTTACCTAATTTCACACCATCTTTAGAGCCTACTGATGTTGAAATTAAACAAAGCAATATTATGATTATTCTCATAGTATATTATTTTCTGTTATCGTTAATTTCTTTTAATAAAAAGAGCAGGGCTATCACCATCCCAACATTCTTTTTTATATCTTTCTGATTTTTCTTTTTCGTATTTATCTACAACTCTCATATTATCTTCTGCTCTACTAATGATTTTTGATTGCAATCTTTCACTTATTCCCGCTCCATAACTTCCCAAATAACAATCGCATTGTATATTCATTATTTGTTTGTTTTTTGAGCAAGGGCACGCCTTGTGTGAGCAGCAAGGAATATATGCAACACCGCTGCCACTACACATATAGCAAAACCCAAAAGCCACCAACGAAACTTCTACAAGCCATCTATTGTCATCCTCATAACTTACTACTTTTTGACCATAAAAGTTTTCTGGTGATATTTCAAAGCACTCCTTAAAAGCATTTCTACAATTCTTTTCAGTCGCAAGGTGTTTATGATCTTCAAAAAAGTCTTTACCCAAAAAGTCTTTTATTCTTTTTTCGCTATAAAAAATATCTCTTGAGAGATGATTCTTAACAACCTCACTATCTACACCATTGTAATATTCTTCATTGCTTAAGTCTTTTTTTATCTCTTCTAAAATCTCATTTTCAACATCACCCACAAAACCTCTTTTTGAAAATTTATAAAATCTTCTCAATGATCCAACTGGATATGATAATTTGTTAATCCTTAATTTTTTATTTTTAACATCTTCAGGCGAAGAGTCGCCAATAGCAATTTTATCTTTTGAAATTGCAAAACAAGAAATAGTAAAATCAAAATTATTAATTATATTTTGCTCTGTGTCGTAAAATCTTTTTACCAAGTCGCAATTGATTCTACCATCGCCATAACTTATTGAACCTCTCAACAGTCTGTTTGTCTCAAAGTCTTTAACAAAATTAAATTTACTTTTTAAATCTTCGTAAAATTGTGTAAAATCTTTGGCTTCCAAAAAGAAAAAATCAATATCGTTAGGTGTCTGCTTTAATAATTTATTTAGAATAAATCCGCCAGCTATCACCACATTTGCTGTGGTTTTTGAAAAAATATTTTGCTCTAATTCTTGTTGAATTTGTTGTAATTCCATATCACATTCGTTTTAAGGTTGGTAATTGCATAATATTTGATTGTGGTGGCTTATCTTCAATCACAAAAGGCATAGGGTTATATTGTTCTGCAATTCCTTTTAATTTCGCTTTAAATGCAATCTTGTCTGCATCGTATCTGCTTTTTAGCCATCTGCCTAGCTTTAAAACTTCCTCATCGCTGTTGGCTTTCTTTGCATATTTATCAATCAAATTGATTATTTGATGGTTTTGAGAATTGCAATATTTACTTTTAAAAAGCCTATCCAAATTTTGGTCGTTAATCCAAACAATAATTGTGCCAATCCAAATTCTTATCATCTCATCGTGCTTTCTGTTGGCTTCTAGTTTTTCGTGGTCGCTTAATGGTCTTTCGCCACCTAAAATTTCCACTAAATCAATAATACTTGATCTTCCCCTAAATCCATAAATCTCATTCCATCGCTCTTGAGGAATTGAAATTAATTTGTCTATTCCCTCGCCAAATCTTTTATCATCAATGTTTTTGCACTTCTCATAAAGTGCACCAATCCATTCAATGCTTGGCTTCTCAATGTTCTTGTCTTCAAAAATGAAGTTAATTTTAGTGATAAATTTTTCTTTATTCATTGTCTTGATCTAAAAATTCTTGAAAAACATTACGTAATTCTGCAACTTTGCCTCTAGCTGGCTCTGCAATTCCTTCGTATTCATCTTTCCAGCCTTCATTTTTTAACCAAACCTCAACTGATTTTGTGTAAGCGTTTTTGCTCCAGCAATGCTTCATATAACTTTCCAATCCTTTAGCTATGTTTTCCAAAGTGTCTTTTTTGATAGCCTTAAAAAATAATGCTTTTGATTTTTCTTTGCTTCCTTTGCCTGTGTGGATTGCCTTATAGAGTTTCCAAAATTCCTCAAATTGTAATTCTAAATTCTCTTTATTTTCTGATAACCCATTAGGTTTTTTAGGTTTGTCTTGGGTTTTTTTAGGTTTGTCATCTTCTGCCTCTTTCCCTTTTTGCCATCTTGCATTCGCCGCCTCTTTTCGTTTATTTGATTTTTCTTTAATTCCTTTTATTTGTGAAAGCCAAGAATTATTTATCAAGCAACCTTCCTTAAATTCAAATAGCTTTCTAGCCAGTTGTATTAGTTTTTCTTTATCTCCAAAGAATCTACATCTTTGCACCAAATTATTTTCTGTCAATTCGCCAAAATTTTTAAAATAAGCGGCTTTCAAAATAAAATACATTCCAATCTCTTCAATAGTCAATTCATCCTGCAAATCCAAAATGTCATTTGATTTTTCTGTAAAATAATAAATTTTATCTTTCATTATTATTTTTATAAAACTTAAAACAGATTAAACAATTAAACATAATACAAATAAAACAATGTATAGCATATGCAAAACAGTATCCAAAAGGATATGCAAAAGGATATGCTATTGCATTTAGAGTGTTGATTTTATTGATTAGAATTTTTATCATTTTCTATTAAATTAAACTTCTTTACACCAGCACCGCTTAAAAATCTTTGCTTTCTTTGTATATTGTGAAAGTCAAGATATTTGCTAAGAGTTGGTTGTGTTATTTTTAAATGCTTGCAAAGCTCTTTATTTGTCATTTTAAAATAAAGATCCTGCAATATTTCTTTTGTTAAATCTTGAAGCATTTTAAGCAGTTAATAGTTAATAGTAAAGATATTTTTTTTGGTTGAATTACTCATCTTCTAAACCCTCCATAAACCCATCAATGAAATAAATTAGAAAATTAAGAACATTGCGGTCTTGATCTTCTTTTAATCCAGTTGCTTGGTCAATCATAGCTTCTAAACCATTTTTTGGGGCAGGCACTAGGTAAGGTCTTTTATTGCCAGTGTCTCGCTCATAATCTTTCCAATCTTCATCTGAATAATTCTTTAATGAATATTGTGCAAAAGAGATTGCCGCACCAGAGCAAAACCGCCCCGCCTCTTCCAGTTTCTTATCTAATATTGATTGTAATTCTTCGTTTGTCATAGCCGCACGGTTTGAATTTGGCGGGATACAGCGTGCGGGCTATACCCCATAATTTGATTAGAACTTCCCGCACAAGTTAAAAGTATATTATATCTGGTGTTTTAATAGTCAATCAGAAATCATTTAAAACTCTTAAATAATTTATCAAAAGGCATCTTTTTACTATTCGATTCCTGCACAATGCTTCTCCAATAATCACGATCTTTTTTAAGTTCACGATATTCTTGTTTTGCTTTTTTAAGCAGTTCTATTGCTTGTGAAACGGTTTTGATTTGTATTTTGTTTGTCATAAATTATCCGTGAGCAATCCCACCACAAATGCAAACATCAAAAGGGTGCTGACAACCCCCACACTTCTTTTGTTTTACAATAAACTTCACAGCCCTCATCTTCATCTCACTGCGAGAGACTAGCTTCAGTTGTTTGCAAATTTTTCGGAATGTGGGATATGACATATCCAACTTCTTGCAAATATCTGTGATGGTCAAGTTCTGGTTGTTGATTGATTCTTGTATTTTTTCTTTTTTTGGTAGTGGAATTCTAAGCATATTTGAATATTGGTTATTTAATAAATAAATTAAATATTAAAATTAGTTGATATTTAATATAAAGTCAAGTGTGACAATAAATCACTGGATTTTTCTATTAATTTACTACTAAATTTTAATTAGAATTTAATCTTATTAAAAATAGTTTGCTACAGTCCGTAGGCTTAGAAGACTATTTGAAAAATAATTGATATTTGCTATTGACTTTACTTTTAATTGGTGCAAAAATGGTTTTTAACAATTTGAAATTAACTTTTTAAATTAGGCTCTAAATTGGTGCAAGAATTTTCAGTCATCTTACAGGGCGGAAACAAGGGAAAGCTAGAAATTATGGTTAATTCTATTAAAAATATTGAAGATGCAATCACATTCTATAATCAATAAAATGTGGATATGGATAAAAAACTTTATTACAGGTAAACAAATAATCATTTCTGATGATTGCCAAGAAATTTATTTTTTAAAAAATAATTGCAACTTTCAATCAACAACAAAATTTAGGATGAGAAATCGCAACTTTAAATTAAAAAATTTAATTAAAACAATATTATTGGTTGTTTTGTCAGCATTATTTTTTATAGCAATCTCAATTCAATTTTAAATTATGAATCAATTTTTAGAACTCTTACAAAAGTTAATAACTATACGAAATGAACTGTATGAGTATCCTGCCCTCAATAAAGGTTTAATTGAACAAATGAATAACGAGATTAATTTGTTAATCCTAAGAATCCCCATAAATATTAACGATTATGTTGAATAATTTTAAAATGGACAAAAGCGAACAATTTGTTGTTGCACATTTAATAAATGGCGGAGTATTTGAAGCGAATAATCTTCATAAGTTGAAAGATGAGATTGTTGATTTTTATTCTGCAATTGATGCACCACAGTTTTTGGGAATAGAATCTTTGTGCTATGCAGATGATGATATAGAGAATTTTAACAACAATGAAGAGTTGGAAGATTTGATTGCTCAGGCAAAGCAAGATTTATTGGAAAATGACAAATCCGATTTAATAGAAGATTATTACGAAAATTTAATTTAAAAGAATTAATCAACCAACCCAACAAATGAAAAATAAATTTACCATTTCAAACAATTTGCAGGCAGAAGAGGATCGTATTAGAAATATTCAAAATCTGAAAGATACAAGTTGCAAGAACCTTAAACAATCGCATCCGAAATACAACTTATCTCACGTATCTTATAGCGATGCTTTTATAGGCTCAAACGATGAGTTGCATTGTGGTGCATTAAAAGAGCAACAAAAAGAGAGGTTGGACAAAAAGGGAACAACTGAAGTGATTGAAGCTATAGCAACTAAACTTGAAACTATTTCACAAGAACAATCCAATAATAAATAAAATTATGGATGAGGAATTTGATTGGCAAAGATACTACTACGAAATGGTAGCATCAGAAGAGGAAATTATTAACGACCCTAATTTTATTAACAATAACAATTAAAAACTATGACATTAATTAAAAAACCAAACGAACTAACGCAATCTAAAATTAAATTAAAAGGCTTGATTTATGGACAGCCAGGCACTGGAAAAACCAGTTTAGCTCTATCTGCACCTAAGCCACTTTTAATTGATTTTGATAATGGTTTAAGAAGAGTTGCAAAGCAATATCAGACTGACAGCGTTCAAGTTGAGAGCTACCAAAACTTGTTAGACATTTTAACTAAAGAAGATATTTCTGGTTATGAAACAATCGTGATTGATACGCTTGGCAAGGTAATTGATAGAATTGCGGATTGGTTAGCAGATTCTAATCCAAAAGTCAAGCAGGGGGATGGTCAATTATCTCAAAAAGGCTGGGGAAATGTTAAGGGTGAATTTCAAAGACTTTTAAAACTTCTTGAAAGCAAAAATAAGTCAGTAATTTTTGTTTCTCACGAAAAAGAAGAAAAAACAGGCGATGAAGTAATGAAGCGACCAGATGTTGCGGGATCAAGTGGGAAAGACATTGTGAAAGAATTAGACTTTATGGGCTATATGTCAATGAAAGGTGGCAAAAGAACAATAGATTTAGCACCAAACGAGGCTTATTATGCTAAAAACTCATTGGGATTAAATTCATTTTTAGAATATAAACCTCTTGCAGGAATTAACAACTTTTTATCGGAAGCTATTTTTGATGCTTATCAAGAAAAACTAAAAGAAGATGAAAAGTTATCGGTAGAATATGACACTCTAATTGAGGAACTCAAAAAAAAGATTGGCAATATTAAAACTTTGGAAGAGTTAAATCTTTACTACTCATCACTTTACCAAAAACACGATAAACTTTGGTCCAGCTATCAAATGGAAGCTAGTTTTTTGAAGGCTAAGGTTGAAGAGTTGGGATTTGGTTTTGATTCTAAAGCTAAGGAATTTAAGACTAAAGCGGTTGAAGTAGCTAAAACTATAGATGAGCTTATTAGTGAAATGCCAAATAAAGGAGCAAACAATGGATAAAATTTTTGAAAAAGAAACAGTGGAATATCTTAAAACTTTTGGAATTTCCGATAACGAAATTTTTAAAATTAAAAAAGATAAATTAAAGGATTATGCAATCCAAAAATTATCTCTTGCAATAGAAGCTGTCAAGAAAGAGGATTATTCTTTAATAGAAAAAGATACATTTGAATCTGGGGCTGGGGATGGTTGGGGGAGTGATGATACTTGTCTTGATTTTGGTGGGGTTATGGGTGAGCGGACGAATATAAAAGAACTTTTTGATCAAATGCAATATTACAAAGAAATCATTGAGGGCAAGAGAATTAAAGATGAATATGGAGAATATGAGCTGATAGAAGAAAAAGAGGAGGATGAGGAGGAGGGTGTAGAGGAATGTAAGAGGAAAATGGAGAAAGCGTTTGTTGGGTGTTTCGGTGGATGGGAGAGGGATAAGGGATGAGGGGGTTGGTAATGTTAGAAGCTCTTTTTTCAAATTGCATACTTCTTAATATAAAAGAAATTTTCAGAAATGACTAAATACCTAATTACTGCCAGCTTGCTCAATAGTTATCAATATTACATTCAAGACGAATGGAAATCGTCCGAAGATAGTAGGGCTGATTTTCTTAGAACTTTAAGTAGAGAGAAGTTTGAGCCAAATGAGGCTATGCAGAAAGGGATTGATTTTGAAGATAATATAAGGGCAACAGTATTTAGTGGGATGCACGATAGAGGTCAAATAATTGATGCAGATCACCCAGTAGAACATATTGCCAATATTGTTGTTGGCGGCTTATGGCAACAATCAGTCAAAAAAGATTTACAAATTGGCAATCAAGAGTTTTTGCTTTATGGGCGAACTGATGTAATTAAGCGGGATACTATTTACGATATTAAGTTCACAAGCAATTATGAAGCTGGAAAGTTTGTAAATTCAAGTCAGCATAGAATTTATCTTTATTGCTCGGATTTACCAAAGTTTCAATATCTAGTAAGTGATGGCAAGGAATATTGGATTGAAGATTATCACAACCACGCAGGAATTGAAGATGAGCTAAAAGGAATGATTAGCGACTTTATAGGATATTTAGAAAATGACAAAGAGGCTAAGGAGCTTTTTTTAACAAAATGGGAGAGTAAATAATGGATATTTTAAAAGAATTACAACCTTTCGCAAAAAAAATAGAACAAATAGGGAAAGCTAACGGCAGATGTATAGGAACTGGTTTAGCAGAAGATATGGAATTGGGAATGACAAAAATATTACCACAAAATATTGGGTATAAATTTCAATTTGATATGAGGGGCAATGTCAGACATATTTTTTATGAAAAAACTAACCAAACTAACTTTATTGAATTATAGAATAATTAAGGAGTAAATAATGAAATGGAAAACAATTGAAACAATGCCTCGCGGTGAAACAATCTTATTAAGGCTCTCAACAGGGCAAATTATATTAGGCGGTATTATAAGCGGAAGCCTTGTAGCTACAAACTATGGGTCTTTTAATTATTTACCACCTGAGACAATCATAACACACTGGTGCGAGTTGCCAGTATTACCAAAAAAGGAGGAATAATGATAAATATTGTTAAAGGTTATTTGGAGGATGAAAAGGGCAATACTGCATCTATTTCATTCTTTGGAAGTTTAGAAGCGGCAAGAGCGGCTTTAGAAAGTAATCACGGTTGCTCAAGATGCACTAACTGCACAGATTGTGTTAGTTGTGTTTTTTGTAGTGAATGCGTGCGGTGCAAATGGTGTTATTTGCAGAATGGCTATGAAGATATAGATAACACGCCAGAACTACCAAAGGAGGAATAAAATGGACGCTAAAATGGGGTCAGCTAAGTATGTTACGAAAAGTATCATAGCAGATATTAATAAGGCAATTTGGAATGTTTTTACTGAGGATAATGATTTCTTATTAACTTTAGAAGTTTTTGACCATCCTGAAGTTCCTATTAGTGATTTCACAAAATCAATAAAGCAAGGTAAGGAAGAATTTTTAAAAGAATTAACAAAAGAATTATTTAAGAAGTAAAATGAGCAAAGGAATAAATATAAATTATGGTATAGCACCAGTGAATAATGTAAAAAATGCAAATAAAAAACTGGTTAATGAGAATGAGCTGGAATTACTGGCTAATGAGTTGAAATTGCTAAGAAGCCTACCTGAATTTGGTGGTTTTGAGAGGTGGGATAAGTGTCAAAAAGATATAAAACAGTTTCTTGCACTTTGGGAAAGTAAAGCTATTGAGAAATTGGATTTTCCTGCACAAGCGTGTTATCATAATGAGGGTTATTATAATGTTATCACTGGAAGTTATCATAAAAGACACCCTATGACGCTAACACATTACAAAACAGAACGAGTTCAAAATTTTATTAAAGAACTAAATGAAAATTTTAGACTTCCAGTTAATCACATTTTTATTTGCAATAGACTAGATGATATGGATCAGTATCTTATGAAGTATGATTATAGCAATACTAATGGTTTTTGTAGTAGAGTAATGTTTAAAAACATAGATGTTTTGAGATGGTTCTTGAGATATATCATAAGGGGATTAATCGATAAAGATAAGAGGTTGATTCTAATGTTTGATGAATCAAAAGATTTTTGGGATAGATATAAGATATTAGATGAATTAGTTCAAATGTTAAATCAGGACGATAACAAAAGACAAGCTAAAGAAGAAAATGATAAGCAAAAATTAGAAGAAGAACACAAAAAAAGAATGAAAGATTGTTATTTAGTAATTTAAAGGAGGAATAAATGACAAAACAAGAATTAGAGAAGTTTAAAACCAAACTTCAGACGATTGAGGATTTAATTAATAAACTTTAGGAAATGACAAATAGATTTAAAATTGGATCAGAGGTGATTTTAATTAAAATGGGAAAAGATAATTTTAAGGCAGATGTTGTGCCTTGTGTTATTGTTAAATATATTAGTGGAAATGGGGATTTGCTTTGTGAGGTTATTTTGCAAAATAAACAACAAATACAAATTTGGGAAGATTGTTTATATTATAAAGAAGAAGCTAAAGAATATTTAAGTGAATGGTTTGATAGAAAAATAGATTATTTTAAATGATAAATCTTCTTAAACCCCCAAAAGAATTACAAAGAGGCTTTAAGGACAAGAAGCGATTAGAGATGGTTGGCTCATATTCTTGTATGATATGCGGTAAAGAAGCTAATGTTCATCATTTAGCGGGAATTGGAGCGGGTAAAAAGGCAAGTGATTTATTAGTGATGCCTTTGTGTTTTAAACATCATCAAGGAGATGATGGAGTTCATAATGGAATTGAGGAATGGGAAAAGAAATATAAACCTCAATTGCAATTTATTTTTGAGATAAACGAAAGGATTTTTAAAGATAAAGCCTTGAAGGGCAAGGACTTGGAAAGATATTTTTTAATTCGTGATTATTGTAAAAATAATTTAAATTAACTATTGTTTTTTATTCTATAATCCTCAAAATGAGGGAATAATAATTTTAAAAGGAGATTGAAATGTCTATATCGTCGGCAAGTATAAAAAATAGCTATTCTCAGGAACTAGAGGATAAAACCCCACAAGAAATTTTGGGTGAGGAATATTTTAAAAAGACTGAACAGAAATATTCAAAAATCATTGGAATTGTTAAAAGTATCGTATTTATGTGCGATTATGAAATTGAAGATTGTGAGTGTGGTGGATCGGGAAATAATTATTGCGCAGATTGTGGAGAAGAATTAAAATTTAGCCACACTTTCAGTCAATATACAGAATATCCTAACTATACTGCCCAAAACGAAGATATGGCCAGAGAAAGATTTGCAGAAAAATATGGCATTGAAGAGAAAGAATTTATTGAGGTAAGAAAATATTTATTAATTACCACTTATTTTAACGAAGAATCTTATTTGAGAGCAAAAAAAGCCCAAGATGAGAAAAATATTGGATATGTAAAAAGTGAATAAATCCCAATTCCAAACCAAAGCAAAACAACTTCTTAAAACAGGGGAATCTATGGGTGAGTTTTACAAAAGAATAGCCAAGAAAACAGGATATTCAGTTAAAACAGTAGAGAGAGCAAATGGCAATGGGAAGATAGATGCAAGTAAAAGGTTTTATGAGATTTTTAAACTTAAATATATTAACAATAAAAAATTAAAAAAATGACTGACAAAAATAATAACACTGGCTACCGCAATACTGGCAACTGTAATACTGGCTACTATAATTCTGGCGACTATAATTCTGGCAACTGTAATTCTGGCTACTATAATTCTGGCGACTATAATTCTGGCAACCGCAATTCTGGCAACTACAATACTGGCTACTATAATTCTGGCGACTATAATTCTGGCTACCGCAATACTGGCAACTACAATACTGGCTACTATAATTCTGGCTACTTTAACAGCAACACGCCAAAAGTAAGATTATTTAATAAGGATACTGAGTTAGATTTTAACAGTGATGTAATGAATAAAATGAGAGAATTAATTTCTGATAAAGTTAAACCAATTCTAACTTGGATTACTTCAGAAAATATGAGTGAAGATGAAAAAGCAAAAAATCCAATTTACGAAACAACTGGGGGATATTTAAGAAAACAAGATTATAAATATTGCTGGCAGAAAGGTTGGGAGGAAATGGACAAAAAAGAAAGAGACTTTATTATTTCACTTCCTAATTTTGATTGGAAAATCTTTGAAGAAATTACAGGCATCAAACAAGAATAAACTAAACAAAAAATCACTCTTGAATTAACCCAAGATCAAATTGATAGAATTCAAGATATTTTGAAAGTTTAGGTAAGTTTATTAATGATAATTGGAGATAGGGAATGGAATGGCAACCAATCAAAACAGCACCGAAAGACGGAAGTTTAATTTTGTGTGCTAATTCAATGGAGATTGGTATAGCCAGTTGGTCAACTAGCCTTTGGGTTAGTAAAAAACAAAATGATGGAACTTTTGGAGCGTGGCTTACTTTTGACAACAGGAGTGATAGCGAAACAATTGATCCAACGCATTGGTGCGAATTACCAGAGCTACCAAAAGAAGTTTAACAGAATCCCGAAAGGGGTCATTAATCAAGTCAATTCTTTGATATCTTGATTAATGTTGGGGTGGGTAGATATAGGGCTTAAGGTTGATAACTTAGGTTTGCGAATTAAACACAAAAGTAATCATCAAAGTGAGTGTTTAATGGGGCTATATCATTGTGTTGGAATGTGGGTGAAGAAGTGTAGCCACCTAAGTTTAAATACAGGTCTGATTGGTGAAATTCCAGTCGCAGAGATCTATTGATTTGACAGGGAAATGTTGGTGCAAGTCCAACCTTCCAACACTTTAAGAATTAAGAATATTTGGCGTCACTCCTCAAGGTAGGTTCCGTCCAAGTCACCAGAAATGGGTAGTTAGCCTTCTATAAAAAGGCAACAATTGTGAATATGAGTTTTTATGGCGGCATTGTGGCGGAATAAGATGCTATATAAAAGAATAGTCATAGTTCTTGGTTAAAATCCAAGCACCTCGCTAGGGGTAATTTAAGTAGATTATGATGTGCTAACTGAAATTGTTAGCCAATGCCGCTTTAAAAGCTCATATATCGTGGAGCAGTGTAGGAAATGGAGTTTTTCTTTATATGAGTTTTTATGGCGGCATTGTTTTTATGCTACGACACAAGGAAATTGTCGGTCTTTCTCTGGCTTGCAAGCCTATGGCGATGAAAGAAGATTACTTAATGTTGCAAAGTTAAGTATGAAATTCCACAGGAGAGTAATTAACTTCTGGTCAATGCCGCCTTAAAAGCTCATAAGTTTTATTAAAATTAAAGGAGATTGAAATGACAAGAGAAATAAAATTTAGAGTTTGGGATAATGAAGAAAAGAAATTTTTTGAACCAACTTATGAGGGCTATGCAGGAAAAGTAGAATGCTTAACTATAAGTCTCGCAGGTCGTTTAACTAAAAGAACTTTTAATCAACCAGCAATTGATGAAAGTTGTTTTGAAGGAAGGTATATTTTAAGTCAATTCACAGGCTTAAAAGATAAGAATGGCAAGGAAATTTTTGAGGGGGATGTTGTTAATTGGTTTCGTTCTAAACTTGTTGTTGAATTTAGGTTAGGAAATTTTGGTGCAGCAGAGCGTAACAGACAATTTAAGTCATTACTTAATATTGGTTATTGGGTAAATCCAGACATATTGGATGATTTCGTAGTTATGGGCAATATTTACGAAAACCCAGAACTTTTGGAGGGCAAATAATGATTTGGATCACCGTTAAATGGATACTGGGTAATTCCTCAGCGTTTTACATCGTGGAGCAACTTAAATTAAAGGAGATTGAAATGAAAAATAAAAAATTTGAAACATTTATTCAAAAAAGAGGAAGAGGGGTAAGATTCCCTTTATCACAAATTGAAGCCTGTGGATATGTAAGAGGTCAGTTGCCAGAATACATAGAAAAAATGCTCCTAAAACCCTATCACAAAGGAGACTTGGTTATAACCAGTAATTACTCAGGAATAAACATAAGAGAAAAAGAAAGCTTTTTAAAAGATTATCAATCTATAAAAAATCAAGAAAGTTGCGAGCATTCTTTCAAGGTAATTACTGCGTCACAATCGAGACTCAATGGAAAATGGAAAGAGTGTGTGCATTGTCTAAAAGTGGATAGGGGTGAAAGCCTCACGAGTGAGAGCTCGTCCACAATACCATTCTCTGGTAAAGATGAGGGAGAAAACAAGGATCACAAAGCGGTTTTTCTAGATAACGCCGCTTAAATTTCAAGAGCGTAGTCGCTCCTTGTATCCACGAGTGCATTGTCTAATAAATATTTTTAGGTAGCTCCCAAAAAGAGGTTATTTGCACAATGCACTACGAGATCAACATAAAAAATATTTAAAATAAATGTTGCGTATTATGCAACAGGATTATAGACTTAAGGAATGAATAAAAAGTTAAAACAACTAAGAACCAAGAAAGGATTAAGCCAACAAGAACTGGCAGATAGAATGGGTTGCAATAGATCCACAATCTGGAGATATGAGAATGGGAAGATTAATATAAGTTTGGATACTCTTAGGAAGTATAGTAAGGTTTTTGGGGTAAAAGAATACCTGCGTCTTTTGTTCTTATCTTAAGAAAGTATAGTAAGGTTTTTGGGGTAAAATTGATTAACTTTAATAAATAGGAAATGAACATAAAAAATAAATTAAGAGAAATTGGATATATTGGAAAAACAGATTTAGAAACGATACTTGACGCTTTGCCGAAAAAAATTAAGACAAAACAGGGAGTTTTTCTTTTGCAAATATCAATTATGCCTTTCAACAAAGAGAATCGCTGGTTAATAGGATATTCCAACGAAACTGACACTAAACAGAAAGAAAACGAATCACTAACCGACACAGCCTCAAGATTGCTCATAAAATTATTTGAGGCTGGAATTATTAACTTTAATAAATAGGAAAATGACACCAGAGAATAAAAAGGAATATATGAGGGAATATATGAGGGAATATAGAAAAAGTGGTAAATACAAGGAGTATCAGGAGGAATATAAAAAAAAGGAATATATGAGGGAATATATGAGGGAATATCAAAAAAGTAATAAATACAAGGAATATAGAAAAAGTGATAAATGGAAGGAGTATCAGAGAGAGTATAAGAAGGAATATTACTTAAAGAAAAAACAATTAACAAATATAGAAAAATGAAATATAAAAATCCACGAGGCAATAATATCAAAACTTAAAAGAAATGAAAAATAACACAGGACACAACCTAACGGACACTCAAAAAGCATTAAAAGCAATTATTGATGCTATAGAGAATTACCAAAACCAAAAAAAGGATATTGACGAAAGCCTTGCAGAAATTAGGGCTAACGCAAAGAATAAAGGTTTTGATGTAAAGATTATCAACCAAATTTTGAAGATTAGAAAAAATCCTGATAAGGCAACAGAGGAAAGGCAATTAATTGATGCTTATTGCGAAAATCTAGGGATGACGCTTTTTGATTATAAGGGGGAATAATGAAAATATAAATAATATGTTTGAAAGCAAAAAAATAAAAGCACTTGAGAATCGCAATGTTGAATTAGCAAGTTATGTTGCTGAATTAAAAACAGAATTAAGCAAAAGAGATAAAGAGGTAAAATCGCTCCAAGATTTTAACAAAAAGATTGATGATAAAATTGAAGAACTTTGTAAGTCTAAAATTGATGCTTTTTGTTTGAGCTTGGTTGGGTCAGGGCTTTGTGTTTCTTCCGCTTCTTTTAATTCCATAACTAGCTCCTTACAATCATCATATAGTTCTTTAAAAGAAATTTTAGATGCTCAGTCAAAAAAGATTGAAGCCCTAGAAGCTAGAGATGAGGAAACTAAAAAAATTCTTTTCTTGGCAGGAAAAGTGGAACAATTACTTAATCAACTTACAAAAGGGAAATAATATGTCAAAATCAAAACTAACAATATTTAAAAACAATAATGCAGGTCAGCCAATTAAGAAAAAAGATGGCTCTATTGTTGAATATGATGGAAAGCCAATGTTGCAACCAAGTCTTAATGGTAAAATTAATTTACCAGAAGGACTGCCAGCAGGTGATTATGAAGTAGCAATTTATCAATATACTTCTGATAAAAATCCTGATAGACCGCCATTAAAATATTATGCAGGAACTATTAAAGCGGCTTGGAAGAAAGATGATAGTTTTGAGAAAGCGGCAAAGATAGTTGATAAGATTAATGCTAAAAAACCAGTGCAAGAGGATTTTGACGATGACCTTGTGCCTTTTTGAGGATTAACCTTGACATCAAGATATTAGGATAATAGACTAAGGTTTTTAATAACTCTATTATCTTAATAACTATGCTTTCAATGGACGAAAAAATTGCTTTATGCAAAAAAGAATATGAAGAACTACCAAATATAAAATTGGTGGCAAACAAAACAGGTATCAAATGGCAAACAGTTTATTGGTATCTAAAAAAAGATGGCGTTGAAGTAAGGGGCGACAAAGCTCTTTATGGAAGCACTAAAGACAGATTTGCTCACAAAGGAGAAGAATATATCCAAAAAATATTACCATCAGCAATTAATCAGAATCTTTATTCCTTTCAACCAAAAATAGATTTCCTTATTGGAGATAAAAGTTTAGAGATAAAATCTTCTAAATTAGAAGCTACCAAAGTTAATAGATGGGCTTTTTCTTTAAAAAAACAGAAAAAATTAGCAGATTATTTTATTTTATTAGCTTTTGATTCGGAAGGCAATGATGTTATTCATCACTTTATGATTCCTAATGAATTGTTGACGGAGAATTTACAAACCATAAGTATTTCTAAAAATGTCACTAAAAGCAAATGGAGTGATTTTTTAATCCCAAAAGAAGAACTAATAGAATTCTTTGAGGAAACATTTAAATTCTAGCCAAGCCCCTATTTATAAGGCTCTACGCATTTTACTAACAATTAACTCATAATTTTATGACACATTTTCAAGCCTACTTACTTACCAGATTAGATTCTTTTCAACATTTATTACAAGGACTTGCAGGAGTTGCAATAATTCTGATTGTTGTAAATGGCATTGCTCAAATTGTATCTTTTGTGGTGGCAGATGATACTAATGACAAAAGTATATTTTACAAAGTCGCTTCTTATTGGAAGATAACAGTTCCGTTGTTTATTGTGATTCTAGTCATTAAATCATTAATTCCAACAACTAAAGAAGCGGCATTTATTTATGTTGCTCCTGCAATTGTTAATAATCAAGATATTCAAAAAACGATTAAAAAACTGCCTGAATTATCTGGTTTAGGTCTTGAATATTTGGGAGAAATTTTAAAACAAGAAATTAAAGAAACCAAAAGCGAAGTGATTAATGAAGTTAAAAAATCAATTAAATAATTTATGAAAACACTAAGTGAACTAATTGAACTAACAGCAGAATACTATGATTTAATTGGCGGAGAGCATCACAAAGATGCTGATTGCCACTTCTATATTGAAAAGATTTATAGTTATGGTAGAGAGCCTTATTGGCAGTTCCTTCATTATGGATATTGCTGGTCGGTTGAGAATTTCTTTCAAGATGAAGAGAATATTCAAAAATACCAAAAACATTTTAATCAAGAAAAAGCATTTTATCTTTCAAGTAAAAAATATGGTTTGGATCATTTTCCAAAAAGACAAACAGAGCAAGAAGCGGAGCAAGATATGCGAAACTTCCTTGAGTGGGCAATAAAAAAAGAAAAGGCAAGCCAACTTGAGCGAGATAAAAGTGGCTGGGGTTTTTAACAACAAAATATTAAAACAAGCAGAGATAGAATGAAATATATTTTAGGGATTGATATAGGTTTATCTGGTGCTCTAGCTCTTTATTCAGAAGATGATTTGCAAACCTTCCCAATTCCATTAATAATTGGTAAGAAGGGAAAGAACGGTAAAAAGGCAAAGAATGCGATTGATATGTATGAGCTTGCTAAACTAATTGACTTTTGGGCTAAAGATATAAAATTTGTAATAATTGAGGAAGTCCACGCAATGCCAAATCAAGGCGTAACCAGTATGTTTAACTTTGGAATGACTTATGGAATTATTCAGGGCATTATTGCGGCTAATTTCTGCCCAATTCATTATGTCCGCCCACAGACTTGGAAGGGTGTTTTACAAGTGCCAGCAGATAAGAAATTATCAAGAGCAAGGGCAACAGAGCTATTCCCTGCATATTCTAACCAATGGTGCAAAGCCAAATGGGATGGAAGGGCAGAAGCGGCAATGATAGCTTTATATGGCAGTAAATTAACAACTTAATAATTATAACTTATAAACTTTATATAACTATGCAATCAGGAGATGAAATTTATTTTTATAAAAATCAATATTTACACAAAGGAATATATGTAACATCGGTGTGGAAACCAATAAATCAATTTGAAGAAATTGGGGAATTTTATTTAATTTTCCCTATAAGCTACACAACATCTGAAAATGAAACAATAATGTTAAATCCTGGTCAATGTTGTGCTGAACTAATACACCATTCTAAATTGGATAATGGAATAAGGTTAATAAATAACATAAAATAAAATGAGAAAATATTACAGAAAAAAAGGAACTGATAAGGCTACTCACAAGGCAGAAATTAGATACGAATCTGGACATATAGCACAAGATGGATTAGGACAGCATATTGGCTTTATTAGTTTAGGAACCAATATCATTTGTGATGTTTTTCGTGGTGAAGCCGCTTTTAACCAATTCCTAGAAGAAAATGATTTTGAAGAAGTTATGGAGTGGCACAAACCAGAGGTAGGGAAGAGGTATATTCAGAGAATCACTAAAAATAACCCAGAGAAATATCAGTATATTTTTTGGATCAAAAAAATAATACTTAACGCTTATTATTTTGATGGCAATCACCAAACTATGGTCTGGCCTTTTGATGACACTTTCTGCTCTCAACAGTTTTGGGAAACTTATGAAGAACTCCCAGAAGATAACATTGAGCCAACTAAGGAAGTTTTACAGATTAAGAGTATTTGGAAAGATGTTAGTGAGTTGCCAAAAGATTTAATTGAAGATTGCTTCATTAAATATAGAAGAGGTGGTTTTTCAATAGCTACTGCATACAATGGTCAATTTATTGTAGTTAATCAATCATATGGTAGAGAATCTATCAAAAAATATTGCACCCTAACCGACTATATCAATAATACCGAAGAAAGGTTAAAGAAATTGGAGGAGAAATAATGAAAAATTATATATTGAGTTTTATTTTAATAATAACAGCTATACCGCTACAAATAATTATGCACAGGATTTTAACTGTAAATTTTGAATGGCTTATCACAGATGGATATGGCTTGTGTTTATATTTGTCGCAAATGATTTTTTTATTTACTCAACTTGCTTGTGCGGTTATACTCGCAACTAAAGAATTACAAAAATCCTTGTAATAATAACTAAACTAACTAACAAAATGACTAAAACATTTAAAGAGTGGCAAAAAGAGCATACAAGCTTATTCAAAGCAATAGAGACAATTAAGAATAGAAGAGATTTGTATTGGTATCACAACGCACAAATAACAGATTTAATGGGTGATTTTCCAACTCATTTAACAGCAATGGACACTAAAATAGAATCTGCGGTAGTTGAATATCTTGATGAGCAAATAAACAAAATTTGTGGCTTGACAGAAATGGCATCATATTATCTTTATGAGTGCGATAATGGTGGGATAATAGAGTGCGAAGAAACTAAAAAGGAGTTTAAAATATATACTATTGAGGATGTCAAGAAGTGCGTATATTATTTTAGTCGCAAAGGTTGATATATGATAAAACAAGAATTTTTGGACGGACGGATAGTTTTATATAATGCAGATAGTAGAGATATAGATAACAAAAACTATATCACAGTAAGCGATCCGCCTTATAACTTAAATTATCATTATAATAGTTATAAAGATAAATTAAAAGATTGTGAATATTTGGAATTACTAGCAAAGGTATTTATTGGCAAATGTGTCATTATACATTACCCAGAATCTTTATTTAAATTTTCAATTCACACCCAAAGGCATCCAACAAAATTTATATCTTGGGTGTATAATTGCCACACCCCAAAACAACATAGAGGTATAGCTTTTTATGATATAAAAGTTGATTTATCACAAGTTAAACAATCTTGCAAAAACTTAAAAGATAAAAGAATTTTAGCAAAAGAAGAGCCTGTTTGTAATATTTACGATTGGTGGTTTGTGAACCAAGTTAAAAATGTTTCGGCAGAAAAACTAGACCATCCCTGCCAAATACCTCTTCAAATAATGAACAATATATTGCTTGTTGGTAGCTCTTTGGATGATATAATATTTGATCCTTTTTTGGGTAGTGGAACTACTGCCATCGCATCTATAAGGAACAACAGAAGATTTGTTGGGGCAGAGATAGATAATAAATATTTTGATTTATCTTGCAAAAGAATTGAAGATGAATTGAGGCAAGGACGACTATTTTAGTTGCAGAGGTTAATATATGATAAAAGAATTTCTAACAATTATTACAAAAAATCAAAGCTATATGAATTGCGGTTAGAATTTGCTTTGGTTGAGAAGTCGGCATTTTCAAAAGAAAGGACTGCTAAAATGATTTTGCTGAATGCAAAATTATGCAGGAAAAGAATATTAACAACAAAAAATAATCATTATGAGCTACTACATAAAAACTAAATTCCAAATTGGACAAGATATTTATTCAATCAAAAACGACGAAGTTAGAAAAGTTAAAGTTGAATCAGTCCAAATTACAACTGATAAGAAAGTTGCATATTTGGCGAATAATGAATTATTTTATGAATCCCAATCTTTTTCTTGTGAAGAAGAGGCGAAAGATTTTATGAGTAAAGCTTACAGAGTTCCTTTTTTGACTGGCAATTCTGCTTGGGAAGGAAATTTACAAGGAGTTAAAAGAGTTAGTATTAGATTTGGTAATTTCTGGTTCAAGGAAGATTTAAAAAAGCCGTATAATCTCCAAATGAGCACGCACGATGGCAATAATGGCTGTTTGAATAGCACAACTACTTGCGAAACGCAGTTAGAAGCCACCGAAAAATCACTAGAAATGATTAAAAACTATGATTCTACCTATCCACAGGGATAAAATGATAAGCGAAGTTTATAACACTGATTGCGTGGAATTTATGAAGCAATATCCTGATAATCATTGGGAATTAGCCATTTGCGACCCTCCATATGGGATAGGGTTTGACAAGTTTGTTTATTCCAATGGAAAGGAAGCAAAAAACAAAGGCTTCAAAGAAGTTAAAAATAAAGTTGTGAAGAAAAATTGGGATAAAGAAATTCCTAAAAAAGAATATTTTGATGAATTGTTTAGAGTTTCTAAAAATCAGATTATTTGGGGAGGAAATTACTTAACGGAATTTTTACCTCCTAAGATGGGCTGGATTTATTGGCATAAAAAAGGTAATGATAATTCCAATTTTAGCGATGGAGAGTTAGCGTGGAGTTCATTTGATAGAGCGTTAAAATTCTTTAAATATGATTGGATTGGATTTGGATATATTAATAACGCAAAAGATGATAAGAAAATTCACCCCACACAAAAACCAGTTCGCCTCTACGAGTGGCTTCTAGCCAACTATGCGAAAGAAGGTGATAAAATCCTAGACACTCACGGCGGATCAATGTCAAGCGTTATTGCTTGTTTAAATCTAGGCTTTGAAATAACTTGTTGTGAACTAGACAAAGATTATTACGAACAGGCTAAATTTAGAATAACCGAACATCAAAAACAGCAAAGCCTATTTAATCCCACGCAAGAAATTAAATTTATTGATTAACAAATTACCTAATCGCACCAGCTAGATTTTGCTTCTCCGTGATATTTCCTTGCTAAACCTTTGGCAATCATTAATTCTGATAAATTTTTACCATTAACAAAAACATTACCCAAAACTCTTCCGCCGTATTTATCCCAACCAGCTATTTTATAAGTAATTTTATTTTTAGAATTATTGACAAGCCCTTCAAGAAATAATTTAGCCTCTTGTGCTTTGGCTTTTTCTAAATCACACTTCCCTTTTATTTCTGGAGCGTCAATATCCAATATCCTAATAGATAGTGGCAAGTTGCTGAGATCAGGTTTATTATTTAAAATGGCAATAGTGTCCCCATCAATAACTTTAAAGTCACTAGCATAAGCATAGCTAGAGCTAGCGAATAGGAATAAAGAGATGGCAATGATTTTATATTTCATAATATTTGATTAAATTTCGATACGGCAATTTAAAATTACGCGTTTATATACTTGACAAACCTAATTAAAAAATAATTACTTATTCAAATAATTATGAAATTTTGAAATTAATGAAATTATTGTTGGGGATAAGAGACCGAAGACATACAAGCCAATCATCTTAAAATCGTTCCAAATAACTGACTCCCAAGTCCTTTTGGTATTGGCTTGGCACTGACAATATAAAATCCCCACCGCTAACAGTAATAGCAATAAAAAACAAAAGGCATCTAATAACTTATGAATATCCAAACTCCACTCCTGAGGAGAGGGGCAACAATATTGCGTCCAAAGCAACGTTGCTCCTCAATCTAAATAAATTTTAAAAAAAGTCAACTATTTTTTCTTAACAAGCTCGCCAATAAGTCAATCTTTTACCTACAAAGCCTTCAATTATACTGCTTGCCCTTTCAATAACTTAATATTAGTAATTAAAAATAAGGATGCAACTATATTCTAATCCTCAAGTTGAAAATGCGGATTATCTCGCATCTTCCAATCACCGCCCCAAATAATCTTAATTTTATGATGAGCAGCAGCAACTTTAACCGCCATCGCAAATTTAGTATGTTTGTCGTTTGCCGACCAGTCAATAGGATTCGGCAAAACATCTACAGCAAGGGATAAAGGTTGCTTTTTACTGACTTGGTGCTTTGACTTATTAATAACGCCATCTAGCTTAGAAAAACCGCCTTTAAATGCTTTTTGTTGATCTTCCAAAGTTCTTGCACCACAAATTATCGTGCAATCGTGAGTGATGATAATATCGTTAAATATCTTTTGTAAGTCTGGATGGCAGGTTGCTAATTTTGAAGCTGATGCTTTACTGAATTTTGGCATATTTATTTGATAGAATTACAATAATCTTTATAATTAGCATCCCAATCACCGCATCTTTTGCAATAAAACATATTGCGTTTTACATAATCTCGCTTTTGCTCACTACTTAAATGCTCAATCGCCACTTCATCATCAAATAAAAAGGGTTTATCAATAACAAAACATTCATTATCTTTACTTATGGTATGTTTTGATAAGCAACTTGTTAAGCTCACTATTGCTAAGATTGTCAACATTTTCGTTAATTTCCTGCTTCTCCTTAATAATCTCCAAAGTGTTTTCATTGTTTTCATTTTCTGTTTCTTGTTTTTGATTAGAAGCTCCCTTTTTATAGCTAAAAAACAAAGCCGCTAAGAAGCTAAAAATACTAAGTAATATTGTTTTCATTTTTGTTGTGCTTTCTTAGTTGTGCGGTAGACCTATTATTTCTAGTAGCAGAAAATTCTATAGCATAATCCTTATTGTCAATTATTCTATATTTAAAAGTGCCATTTGGCTTGTGGTCAAATTTTTCTATGATCGAGAAATTAATATTATGCACCAAACTACAATCACAGCAAGCCATTTTATACCCCTTCATTACAGGAATGGTTAGCTCATTACTGCTAATTATTTTAAATTTTGCCATTAAATTTTAAAATTCCTGTTATTCTTTTTTTTTCATTTTCACAATCTTTACATTTTAATTGCTCAATGTCAATATTGGTTAAATCCTGCTTCACTCTTCTTTGTTTGTGTTTTTTATTAACTGTGCATAAAGTCCATCCAGTTATACTAGTGCGGTTAGGGTCGGTGTAGTTATTCTTTAAGAATTGTATCATTTTTGTTGTTTTTTGCAATATTTATCATTTGTTTAATATTTTCAACAGTGATAACGCCACTCATAATCAATATAAATGCACCATTGCCTGCTAGCAAATATAATAACTCCGTCCAGCAACTGCCCTTTTCTATCATTGCTAAAACTATTTTTATCATCAACCATTCTGCTATCACAAAAGCTACAGTATATATAAACCTTTTGCTCGAAAAAGCACCTTGCTCATCTTGTAAAAATTCTGATATTTTCATTTGCTGAATTGGTTAAATAATTGGTGAATTTGTGATGGCTCAGTGCGATTCTTTAAGGCATCTGAAGCTTTTTGAAAGCAGACTGCTATAATTATGAATATTGTTGTCGTTATTATCATAATTTTTAAATCGTTGTTTTTCATAAATATTTAAATTTTGATTTTTTCATAGCTTGAAGTTATAATTAACCCCAAAAACAACACCAGCATCAAGGTTTAACTCTTTGTTAGGTGCTATAATGGTGCTATTAATTGAAATATCCTTGTTGGCAATAAAAGTCAAGCCTATTGATGGAATTAACGCTGTTTGTTGTTTTTTCTTTAAAAATTTGCCAGCATAATATAAAGATTTTTCAACCTCAACATTAGTCAAGCCAATATTAGGAATATAACGACCTATTTGATAACCAATCGTGAGAGTGTCTGCCTTAGTCTTGGTTTTGTTAGTAAAGACAACGCCATTCTTTTTGCTAACAACCTCTCTGTCAACGCTTCTGTTGATAAAGCGATTAGTTGAAATACTGGCAATAAATGGGCTTTTATTAATCCTTTCACTGAGGGCAAAACTAACACTAGATAATTGCAACTGGTCACGATTACTGGTATATTGAAAATCAGGATCGTTAATTTTTAAGAGCGACAATGTTGTGCCAATAGATAAAATTGGATTTGCAAAAGCAGGTGCTGAGAGGAGGAGAAATAAAAAGGTGATTTTAAGTAGATTTTGCATCATATTTTTCCATTGATGTTGAAAGATTATAATGAGCCTTCATTATGATAGTGTCTCCGTCAGGATGTTTTTTTAGCTCCTCCAATATATTATTCATTTGTCCTGTGAAAAAAGTTTTGTGTCTGTCTGATTTTGTTATATTCATATTTGCAAGATGCAATATGAGATAAAGCAAAGTCACAATCATAAGGGCGTGAGAAACGAATATACCTGTCATTCTTTAATTACATTGATTATTGAAGTAAGCATTTGGTCAGGGATAACATTGCACGGCTCAGAATCAGTCGTGGTAATGAGTGTCGTAATATATACAATTTTCTTACCAAATATGGTATGACCAACAGTGCTTCTGATGTGTAGTTGTTCTAACTTTTCTAATTTTGACCACTCAGTTTTATCTAGGATTTCGTAAATTGAAGGAAAAATCTTTAAATTAGAAAAATTCTGATCATCGCCCTCCCTAAGAGGATAATAACTTGTTTTATCAACGCTGTTTAGTAGTTCTTGATAAGAATTATTATCAATATTTAATGTCTCATTGTAAAACGAAGACCTTATAGTTAATAAATTTATAGGCTCTGAAGATAATTTGGTATCCATCGCCATTGCAACAATAAATGTTCCTTTGTGAGAATAGTAAAGTTTATCGTTTTGTTCAACCACGCTCACACTTATTGCCCTACCATTGCCTTTTGCCTTACCATTGCTGCACTTCATCAATTCACTATCAACAATTTTTTTTATGTCAGCTGTTTTTTTAGCATATTTAGCTGGAGCCTTATTGTTAAAATCATTAAACCAATTAATATTGTAGATAAATATTGCAATAATAATGCAAATACAAATAAAAATTTTTGGTGAAAAAAAGACATTCTTTTTGCAAGCAGAAAAAAAAGGTTTTAGCTTTAAGCAAGTAGATATAATATCTAAAATTATTTTTATGGCTGCCAACATTTTTATAATTTGATAGGTTATTTATCTAATAATGCCTCTAAATCTATCTCGCAAGTGGATGTAGTTTTTTCAAAATCATAACCTGTGATCAAATGGCTATTTGCCATTTTTCTAGTCTCTGCTGCATATTCAAAACAATACCAAGCATTCTCATTATCAATGAAAGATAGTTTTTGAGTTATTTTTGATTTACTACCAAAAAATCTTTTTGCAAAGAGAAATAAAGGGATTCTCCAAAAAGTGCCAAAATCATATTTTAAGCCAAAAGTTGCAGGTGGAATTTTTGTATCAAATCCCTCTTCGTCAATAACTAGAAAATGAGTTCTTTTTCTTTTTTTAGTATGCTCTAAATAAACTTTTAGATGCTCAAGAGACACTCCTTTGTTTGTGCAATTTATAACACAATATTCATCATCTAGCTTAACTAGACCTAAAGCGTGATCAAATTTACTGTTAGTCATTAGCCTAATCCCTAAGTTTAAATACGAAGCTAGACTTAATGGCTGTAATGGTGTAGAACAAAGGATTGTTTGAATTTTTATTGTCATTTTTTATAAATCTTTAAATTTTGTTAAAAAAAATTAAATGCTAAGTAGTTAATAATGAGTTATGCTAAATGTCAATTAAAAGGTAATATTAAGCTAAATTACACGTTATTTAGTAAATTTCCATCGTTGTCTAGCGTTATCACCTCTGTTGGTTGATAAGTTTTTCCATCATAATCATTAAAATAATTATAACGCTGAACATCTTTGATATTATCAATAGTGTTGATGATTGTAATGTGATGATCACGGCAAAAACAACAATAACCCTTCCTTTTTGCAATCAAAAAAATAATGTTCTTTAGGGCGTCTAGGCTAATTTTAATCACTGAATATGTGACAGATTCGCTATCAGGATTGACAACTTTATAAGGATAAATATTATCTGGTCGATGAGTAGCCATATCTACCATATCATTAAGTTTATCTGTAAAACTTTGATTCGCAGTGATTGGCTGTGCTGCCCCATTTTTAATTATCATAAAAGTTGCAGTGGTGTTATAAAAAATATTAACCTTTTCTATAAGCTCTTGTTTTTTATCCTTTAAATCAAATTCCGAATCTTTATATTGAATAATATCTCCTAATAAACCAGCTTCCACGAATTTAAACAAAATAAAAGAATAATCTATTGTTATGCTATTGTTGAGAGATATTGTGTTGTCTTCTAATTCAGAGCCATAATTCTCTTTATATCTAACAGAATACAGGTTGTCTCTTTTCATTACTGAGGGAATATCCCCAGTAAATGCGTCTTGATTTTTGTAAAAATGTTTTTTTAAAATAGGTATAAAAGCCTCATTAATAACAAAATTAGCATCTTCAACCACAATAGAATTTAAAATATCAATTCCTTTTGCAATAAAATCATCTCTGTTATTAAAATTGTGTAAATTTTCATCATAAAATTTAGTTATTAGGTCATTAAAATTCATATCGTTGTTAATTTTTAGAGTTAATAAAATTATTTAATTTAGCATCTAATTCTTGGATATTAGAATGTAATTCTTGAATAGTAGAAATTGCAAGCGTAATTAATTTATCATAATCTACAATATGAAAATCATCCACTCTTTTGCCATAAACAAATACCTCTTGATCCTCTAAAGAAAACTGTATTTGATCCTCCAAAGAAGACTTTACCTCAAAATACTTTTCTTTTACTGCAACAACTTGCACATCTACTTCTTTTACTGCAACAACTTGCAGATCTACTTCTTTATGGTTTTTCATAACGAGACGAACAAAATCACCAGCAACTAGATTAGTGTTGCTAAGATTAATTCTGTTGTGGTCAGAGACGCTCGCTATTTTCATTATGTCTGGCAAAAACCCTGTAGTGGTGCTAACTGCTTGTGGGAATATTGGTTGAATCTGTTGGGCAATTACTTTTTTATGAATTTTATCACCGTAACGAAGCTTATCTTTGTATTGGTAGTCAGTAATTTGAATTTGTTTTAAAATCTCCAAATCAGCTTTAGAATCACTTTTGTTAATTATATTTTTAATTCTTTCGTCAGACGCAACAACAAATTCATATTGTGTGTATATCCTGTTTGTTGCATTTATCCCAATACTACCAACTCCTGGTGAAAATGTTCCGTATGCGTTGTATTTAAAATATCCGAACGGATTGGTTGTGGTAACTCCAGCTTGAATTCCTTGCACAACAAATGCACCAGAGGTAACTGTGTAAGTGCCAGCCGAAAGCGTTTGAGGAATCTGTGCAGATGATAAAACGCCAGAATTTATTTGTGATGCCGATATTGATTTATTTGTAAGAGTGTCAGTTGTATCTCTACCAACTAAAGTGTCAGTTGCATCTGGAAGTGTGATTGTTCTATCTAATGTATGTGTTGAGGCTATCGTCAATGTTTTAGCGGTTACCGCTCCACCAAGACTAAAGATTAATTTTTTACTTACATCTGAAACATTGCCAAAAAATGTTGTTGAATCAGAAAGGGTTTTGTTGGTGAATGTTCCTGATTTAGTGGATGTATATGTCCACACATCAGACAATAATGTTTTTTTCTTAGTGTAAGCAGCCGCCGCACTATCTTCTACAACCAAAACATCATTATCAACAAGAGTAGATTTTGCTGTTAATGCAGTAAATTGATTAGCTTGGTCGCCAAATTTACTATTAAATAGAGTTCTATCTGTAGATGATAAATAACCACTAACGCTGTTTGTTGCTGACGGAATACTTATTGTCAAATTATTACCTGCAATTCCAAAAACAGATTTTGCTCCATTTACTACAGTTATAACGCCACTACCAACAACATCAACTACATCAGTAGCAATCGCATTATCAGTAATATTGTTTAAATTTGCCAAAGCACTATTCGCTTTGATTTTAGCAATTTGGTTAGGAGTAATCCCATCAGCTGGAACAGAAAATTGGTTGCCAACTAAAACAAGACCACTTCCTGCTGTGTAGTTTGTTATCGAAACAGTGCCACCAAGAGCAATAGGGGAACCATTAATAGTAATATAATTGTTTAATAGTTTAGAATTATCAATACTTCCTTGAAGCATTGCGTTGGTAACTTTCAAATTACCAATTGTAGCAACTCCTGTATTTAAAATTGTTACATCGCCAGACATTGCAACTGGAGTAGCTACATTTAAAGCGTTTCCAACAAAGATTTTACCATCAAGCAAAGCATTATTTAATTTAGTGCTTAAATCAGTTGTAAGATTGTTAACTTGGGATTGTGCAATTTGAATGTTTTGTTCACTAACAAAGGTAATTTGCCCTTGAGCGTTATATATAATAAAAAGCGTTTTTGAAACAGAACCTAAAGAAGCACCAATAATTCCTATTTTATCAACTTTATCATCTAGTGCAGTTTGTAATCCGCTAACAGTGCTTATCGCTTGTGCTCCTGTGTGATTAGTTCTATCCAACAAATAGGCATCTGTTTGGTTTTGAGTTGCCCCATTTTGAATCCCAGCAAGTTTGCTTTTTTCTAAATTAGTGTAATCGTTTGTAGATAAACTTTTTCCAGCTTCTTTGTCAACTTTTAAATCAATTTTGGTCTTAACTAGATTATTTGTTGGATATTTTGTTGTTGAGGTATCAAGAGTTGTATTTTCTTTATTTGTAACATCTTCGGGAGTAAAACCTAAAGCGTTTTGTTTAGAATTAAAAGTCTGCCAATTTGCAGAAGATAAAGCCCCTCGTTTAGTTGCAGAGGCAGTTGGAATATTAATTGTGTGAGTATTTGTAGCAGAAACAATATTAATATCATTTTCTGAAGCTCCAATTACTATGGATTGATTTAAGTTTGTTAATCCATTAATAGAAGCTATGCCAGTCCCAGAATCGCCTTTTGGTCCTTGAACTCCAACATCACTAATAACAATCTTGTTTGGTTGCTCTATGATTTGGATAGTATTATTCTCTTCATTGATAATAATTTTATCCCTGACTTCTATTATTTGGATAGTCATTTAGAAATACTACCCTCCACAGTGAAAGTGCCTTTCAATTTACAATAGCTAGTAGCTCCAAAATTTATGTATAAATCATAATAGTATTGCCCAACAGGAAGCGTAAGGGTATCAGCGGCAGTGATTAGTAAAGTGATAGTTCCTAAAGCCCCACCTAAAGTAATTCTATTATTCTCGGTGGTAAGTTCCGTAATCTCTTGAACACAATCCTCATCACATTTAGAAGTTTTAACTTTCATTATGGCAGTAGCGCCAGTTAGATTTGTTGCAACACCATTTGAACCAAACCAAGTTATAACCTGGTTGAAAGTTGCCCCTTGTTTAACATTTGCGTTGTAGATAGCAATATTATCTGCCATTAGAATTCTATGTTAATTGCGTTAAGTTCCTCTAGGGTAGTGCAGGCGTCAATGTCTATTTCAATATTATTACACTTTGTAATATTGTCAGTATTTCTAAGAACCCAGTGGTCTTTTATGCTAATTGCCACTAACCTATCAAAAGATACATAACCTTTTCTAATTTGATCGCCTTCAATAATTTTACAACTATATCGCATTGGCTGATCAAAGGCAATAGCATTTTGAACAATAGTATCTGGTTGAGTGGCTGGTTGCCCAGTATCTGTAGTTTTAAACGCAAAATAAACTAGATTTGTAGTCTCCACGAACTCATATCGCCCAATTTGTTTGAGTTCAAATGCTTGATGGCAAACCATATCTTTTATATTAGCATTATCCCTATTAAGTTTTAGTTGGGTGATTTTAGAGGTTTTAGCTTTTTGTAGATCCGCCTTATCAAAATCTGATTGGGTAAATGTTGGTTTAGGAATTTTATAATTCCATTTGTCAATATAAACTCCTTCGCCATCATCTCGTAGAGAATAGTTGACTCCATTAATGCCAGTAAGATTATTCTGTTTTAAAAATTGTTGTATTAAGTGTTCCATATATTTGATTTAAAATTAAGCTGATATTCTAATTCCCCACAAGTAAGTATCGTTAGTTCCGCCGCCAATAGTAGTTGCACCTGTTCCTGATATTGTAGCATATAGTTCTATGTAATCAGTTGAACCATTCATAGGCACAACAAAGGTATTGCCAATTTTAGCATTACCATTATCGTAATATGGCACATTAATTTCTTTAGTTGTTGATCCATTTAAGAAAAGAAAGACAAATAAACCTTGAGCACTAACCCCAGCGTCTTTACCTTCAGCACCAAATCCAAAAAGATACTTACCTGCTACTAATGGAGTGAACCTACTGGTGGATGTATTAAAATATGAACCATAGTTATAAGATGTTGTATTTAAGTTAATTTTAGTTTGAATGCCTGTTCCAAGAACTTGATTAGCAGATAAGGTAGCTCGGAATCCTATTGTTGAAAAAATAACTTTCCTAAATACAGTGCCATCATATCTCCATTCAGTATCTTCTGTGGTCGGGATAGATATTGGATTAGTAGTTCCATCAGCTTCTTTAAGGCTTTTTACACCAGCTCCGTTCACATTCACTATTGCCGCTCCACCAGTTCCTGCGTTTCCAGCTCTGAATCTAATGGTCATTCCAGTAAAATAGGCTATTGTAGCACTTACGGGATTGGTAAAAGAAGCAGCTAGAGTTAGAATATAAGCATCTGCCGTTCCACTGTCTATGTAGAAGTTATTAGCGGCGAATCTGGAAGCTGATTGTTGTTGCTGAGTATTGATTGCTCCAGTATTATCAACTGTTAATCCACTACCAGTGATAAGATTATTCATCTCTGTTTGATTGATATTATACCAAGTAGCATCTACTGCTGGTGGTAGATTATTTGTAAATGTGCTAGTTTTGTTTGCCATTATGCGTAAAGTATAATTATGTTAGAAGGTTTTAAAATATTAAATAAAGTTTGTAATTGTGAGCCTGGATTGCGTGGAAAGTGAGGCACATCATAAGGGGGATAGTCCTCTAAAGTTCCTCCTAATCCATTAATTATCATTATAAATCTAGCTTCCTTTTCATTTCCCAAAGGCAGATGTGGAACTGAATAAGGAGGATATAGAGCGTTAATACCTTGCTGAATAGTAATTGTATATCCTAAAAGAGCCGCTAAATCTATAAAATCTTGCTCGGTTAAAACTCCCAAACTTTTTAATTGAATCAAAATCTGCTGTTTTCTATCATCAATTGATAAAGAAGTAGTTTGAGTAAAATAAGAATTAGGAATCCCAACTGCACCTTCCCATAACTCGATATAATTAATATCTTGAGTAGTTAAGATGTTAGTTCCATCCCAAACACTTTGAAATAAAGCATCAACCCTTTGGAACTCACCAGCTAAACCCATAAACATTTTATATAGGTTTGATCCTATAATGTTTTTATTCGTAGCTAAACGGTCATTAAGGAAATATTGCCCTAATGCTTGTTGGTGTTCATTAACTGTATGTGCTTGAAAATTAGGCATAGGTTATCGCTCCCAAAGTCCCAATTTTATTTAAACCAATAGCAGTATCTACTGATGGCGAAGATAATGTGTAAATAGGCACATTACCATTTCCATCTATAGTTCTACTAATTAATCCATTCAAATCAGCTAGTGTAATATTTTGCCCAACATTGTTAGAAATCTTAAAGAAATCAGTTAAAGAATTTGTAATGGCAGTTTGCATAGCCGTTGTGTTAGGGCTAAGAGTAGAAAATGTAATATTAACTGGAATAGCAATGGGTGCAGAAACTATAATGTCTCCATCACCAATATGAGCTGGTTTGATTTCTAGCAGTTTATCTTTAACAGTATTAATTTCGGTAGAAGAGGGAATAATTGAGGTATCGTTATCACGAGCAAATAATACTCTAACTTGCCCTAATTCAACATAAGAATAAGAGGCGGTGATGGTGCCTGTTGCAGGTGTAGCAGGGCTTCCACTAACAACATAAGCAAAAGTATTGGCATCAATAACAACGACTTGCTTTCTTACAACATTATATTCAGATTGTGTAGCACCAAAAACAGTGATATAATTTCCGCTGACAAGTCCGTGAGCAGTAGAGATAGCAGTGGCGATTTGCCCATTTCTAGTTATGCTTGAAATAGAAACCCCTGCAGAAGTAGAATCAGGGGAAAACACCCAAACTCTAGTAACGCCTGCAATTTGTTTTGTTTGCCCAATAATAGCATTTTTATTAAAAAATGAAAAAGGGAATTGAATACGAAATAAAACTCTTGCTCTATAAGAGTCCGCACTCTCTTGGTCTGTTCCACCAGAAATTTCATTTAGGTCTATAAAGGCACTGTTATCAGCACCAGAAATAGGGCTAGACAAAGTAAGAACACCGCCAGCGGTAATATTAGTATTAGCTCCTTGTATATTAGAATTAACTTGAGCAACAGCAGTAGTCCATTGTGCTATTAGAGTTCCAGTTGGCGAACCAGCAGTTCCAGCTTGAGTGAATTGAAATTGATTTGCAGTAGTAACGGTTATTCTGACATTTGTAGCATTAAAATTAGATGGTGTAGCACCAGTAATGGAAACAGTAATACCACTAGCTAAATTATGAATAGATGAGAAATTTACACTAACAGTTGCTCCAGTCCTGGACATAGAAGCAATAGACACTGTATTTAGTGAGATAGTCGTGTCTGCTTGAGTAGTGTAGGAAATGCCAGAAGCACTTTGCAAAGTAGTGCCAACAGGAATTAAAGTTGCTGTAGTTCCTGTTAAAACTATATTGCCAGAAGAGCCAACTGGTGGATTTCTTGTTATACCATAAGTGTCGCCCCATCTAGGTATATAAACTACACTAGCGGTTTGAATAAAAAACTCTTTAATCATCAGATTTATTTTCTGATAATTGTCAAAAACTCTATTTGCTAACGATTTAAGAATTGACGATACATATGAGGCAGGCAAAAACGCTCCGCTATCAGG
>Ga0209597_1000295_pt1 | contig 33224 bp, 37 predicted proteins | sample M_140625_MF_Meta_FD_187316 | JGI IMG/M metagenome (GOLD analysis project Ga0209597, IMG submission 187316) | Freshwater microbial communities from Lake Montjoie, Canada to study carbon cycling - M_140625_MF_MetaG (SPAdes) (version 2) | ecosystem: Environmental > Aquatic > Freshwater > Lake... | reverse complement strand
CGAAACACGCGGAACAGGTTTGACACCTTCACATCAATTGATGATGGCTGGATGCACGACTCATCGAGTGGGTCAATAATGATGCGACCCTGGCCGAGGGCCTCGCGAATACTTTTGTCAGACAAGATCACAACGAAGCACCCTAGTGAACGGACCCCTCGGTGGGAAAACCTCGCGAAATATGGGCTTTACGAGACGAGGCTGAGCAATGCCCAGAGAGCGGCAACGAAGCCAACTGCGGCCATGGCAAACGACCGACTGCGAGGCGCCTGAGGGAGAGATCCGTCGGCAACTTTTTGAGGTGGCCTCACGACCGCGAGCACATTACCGACTGCGAGGCGCCTGAGGGAGAGATCCGTCGGCAACTTTTTGAGGTGGCCTCACGACCGCAAGCACATTACCAACACACATTGCCGCGCCAAATGCCAGAACCAACCACGCAAGGAGGTCTTTACCAAGAAACACGACTAGTCGCCGAGTACGTCTTCGATGGAGTTGTCCATCGCCATGTTTTCAAAGCGTGTGTACGTTGCCAACCATGCAAGTTTTGCAAGGCCAAGTGGACCGGCACGGTGCTTCGCAACGCTGATTTCGGCAAAACCTTTGAGGTTTGGATCTTGCTCGTAAATTTCACCGCGATACAAAAACATGACGACGTCGGCGTCTTGCTCAAGTGCTCCAGATTCGCGCAAGTCGGAAAGCGTTGGGCGCTTATCTTGTCGACTTTCCAAACTTCGACTCAACTGACTTAATGCAAGTACCGGAACATTGAATTCGCGAGCGAGCAACTTCAGTTTTCGACTGATTTCGCTCACTTCTAATTGGCGGTTTTCCGGACGACCGTCGCCACCCATCAATTGCAAATAGTCAATAACAATGAGCGCTAGTCCACCTTCGCGGCTGTAGACACGGCGTGCTTTTGCGCGAATTTGTCCAACCGTGGTGCCTGCGCTGTCATCGATGATGAGCGGAATGTCGAGACGACCAACTGCGTGACCAATTTTGGTCCAATCTTTTGGTGTTGGGCGGCCAGTACGAAACACTGTTCCGTCAACGCGCGCTTCGCTTGCCAAAATACGTTGCGACAATTCGGCTTTACCCATTTCCAACGAGAAGAACAGCACAGGCTGGTTCAAATGTTGGGCAGCATGCACTGCAATACCCAGTGCGAATGCGCTCTTACCCATTGCAGGTCGAGCACCCACGATGTTGAGTGTTCCTGGTTGTAGACCAAGCAGCACTTTGTCTAAGTCGACATAACCCGTTGGCACACCGGTCATCACGTCGTTGTTGTTTGCTCGATCTTCGAGTTGATCAAATGCTTTTTTAATTAAAACGTCAAGCCGCTCAGAGCTGTCGCCAACGTTGCTCTCGGAAATATCGAAGATGCGGCTTTCTGCTTCGTCGAGTGCTCGTTCAACATCGTCTGGTTCGCCGTAACCAATTTCGGCAATATCACCTGCAGCGCCAATAAGCCGGCGCAAGCGTGCGGTGTCGCGAACAATCTTTGCGTAACGCTCTGCACTAGAAACTGCAGGCGTTGCGTTTTGTAGTGCCAACAGTTCTTCAAGTCCACCAATACCTTCAAGCAATTGGTGGCGACGAAGTTCGTCGGCAACAGTGATGGGGTCTACTGGCTCGCCAGAAGTGTTGAGCGAGCGAATGGCGTCAAAAATATGACGGTGAGCTGGCTTATAGAACTCGTCTGGGTGAACACCGCGTTCAACAGCGATGCCCACTGCTTCACGCGAGAGCAACATTGCACCGAGCAATGAAGCTTCGGCGTCGAGGTTATGTGGCGGAACACGCTGCGCACCGCGAGAGCCAGACCGTGAATCGGTTCTATTCTCGCTTGTGTTCGACATGCAACTACCTTGCCCGTTGGGCCATGTTGTGGGCTAGCGACACTTCCCTATTGCGCAACAACCGACAAATTCACCACACCGGTGATGCCTTCGAACAACGCAACGCTCACTTGGTGAGCACCCGTTGTGCGAATTGGCGTTTCGATGTTGATGACCTTGCGATCGAGAACTACAGATGTCTGATCTTTCACTGCAGTAGCAATGTCGTTTGCGGTAACTGATCCGAACAACCGACCTTCAGCGCCTGCCTTTGCTTTCACCGTGATGGTGTGCTTGGCAAGCTCTGCAGAAATTGCGAATGCTGAATCACGGTCGGCTGCTTCACGCAAATCGCGAGCGCGACGCATGGAGTTGGCCTGAGTTACTGCACCGTCGGTGGCAAGAATTGCCAGTCCGCCAGGAAGCAAGAGGTTGCGAGCGTGTCCTGAGGACACGGTCACAATGTCGCCGCGACGGCCGAGGCCGTTGACGTCTTTACGAAGCAAAACTTTCATGATTTATGCCTCCTCTGGTGTTGCATCGACAACTGCAATTTCGTCAGCAAGCGGTGCCACTACGGCTGCTTCGATGACGTCTTTGTAGGTGTCTGCCAATGATTCTGACGAGTCCTTGTCACGTGAACGGCGTGGACGATCGTTGTATGAACCGTCCTCTTCACCACGTCGTGGTGCTCGTGCCGAAGCAACGCGCTTCGTGTATGGCAACAAGGCCATTTCGCGTGCGTTCTTCACTGCAAGAGCAACGTCACGTTGCTGCTGCACGGTGTTTCCGTTCATGCGGCGGGCGCGCAACTTTGAACGATCCGACATGAAGCGTTGCAACAAGTTGACGTCTTTGTAGTCAATGAAGCCAACTTTTTCGGCGTGCAACACATTTGGGCGCTTCTTGTATTTGCGCATCGCCGCTTTGGCTGCGCGCTCTTTGTTCTTTTTACTGGTCATGGTGTGTTTCCTTTATGCGATGAGTGATGTTCGAGTGGTGAGTGTTTCAGAAAGGTTCTTCGCCGCTGTCAAACGGATTCGATTCGCCAACTGGGCTTGCGCCACCCTTGGCTGCACCCTGACCATCGGTTCGTGGAGTGCGCTCAACTTGCGCTGTAGCCCAACGAAGGCTTGGTCCGAGTTCGTCAGCGATGACGTCAATTGCCGTGCGCTTGTCGCCTTCGCGAGTGGTGTACTCACGCTGCTCAAGACGGCCGGTAACCACAACGCGAGCACCCTTGGTAAGTGACGCTGCTGCGTTTTCTCCCAATTGGCCCCATGCGGTGACATTGAAATAAGACGTTTGTTCCTGCCACTCGCCGTTGACTTGATAGCGACGACCAACGGCTATGCCGAATGATGCGACGCCACGGCCAGAAGTGGTGAAACGAAGTTCTGGGTCGCGGGTGAGATTTCCCACGAGTGTGATGGTGTTATCTGCCATGAAGGGCTCCTAGTTAATGAATGAGTAAATGGAGATCAGGCTTTAGCAGCGATCATGCCGCGGCTAGCTGCTTCCTGATCTGGCAAACGGAGAAGTTTGTGGCGGAGTACATCGTCCGCGAGCTTCAGTGTGCGCTCAACTTCGTCGAGTGCGCCACCTGGGGCTAGGAGGTTGAACACCGCGTAGTACCCCTCTGATTGCTTATTGATTGGATAAGCAAGACGACGCTTGCCCCACCAATCAGGTGTGCCGTGAACAGACCCGCCGGCAGTAGAAACTGCTTTCGAGATCGTGTTAATCCAGGCATGAGCAGCCGACTCTTCGGACGCACCACTCATAATGACCATTAATTCATATGCACGCATAAACGTGTTAACTCCCTTCGGATCCAGCCGAAGCTGGAGCCCCCGAGGGGGCAGGGTGGATAAGGACTCTGGATCGTATCGGCACAAACGGATCGTGCCACACCCGTGTCACGGGGTGCCGTGAAACCTTGGTCCTACCTAGTGTCGCGACTGTTTTCTGCGCACGGGCTCGTGCTCGGGAAGCGTTGACGGCTCCATCAGTGGCAGCGAGCGCAACAAGTGATGCCACTTGCATGACCTACATGCTTCAACAACATAAGCCGTATATAAGGAGTCAAAATTTTGGGCATGCACTGCTTCGCGTTGCGCCAGTTGTCGAAACTCTTCCAGTTCATGAGGACGGGTGATACATCTGCCGTGATGTGGAAGTCGTGGTCCAAACACATACGTCACCAACACCACATTGTCCTCTTGACAAATTGGGCAACGCACCTGTGTTTCGTCACCAAAGTTTCGTGCAGCACGCATGAGGTCTGGGTGTGCATCACACACTTGATCGCGTCGTAATCTGCCACGACGAAATTCGTTGATGACTACTCGACGACTGAGACGATGATCAATGACACCGCCGATTGTTTCTCCATCGTCGCCAGTGATGCTGAGCGCACTCAACCAACCGACGCGACGACGCATGAACATGTCAGCGAACGATAGTCCGAATCATTTCGATTGACTCTTCCACCACTCATCGAGTCGACGCCGAATTTCCTCGTCACCAAGAATGCCGTCTTCGAGTCTGATTTCCATCAAGAACTCAAGGGCTGCACCAACTTGTCTGCCGGGTTTCACTCCCAAGTACTCCATCACCGCCGCGCCATCCATTTCAGGTCGCAGCGCGGCGATCTCTTCTTCTTTAGCCAGTTCAGCAATTCGTGCCTCGAGTTCATCCATGCGCTTAGCAAGCATGAGTGCCTTCTTTTCGTTGCGCGTGGTGCAGTCGCAACGTGTCAACACATTGAGTTCGGTGAGGTACTTGCCCGCATCGCGAACATAGCGACGAACCGCGGAGTCGGTCCAGCCCATTTGGTAGGTGTGGAAACGCAAATGTAGGGCAACGAGTTCGGTAATGGCTGCCACATCTTCAGACGAATAACGCAATGCCTTCAGTCGATCGCGGGACATTCTTGCACCCACTACTTCGTGATGATGGAAAGTCACACCTTTGCCGTCTTTAAACGAACGAGTTTTGGGTTTGCCAATGTCGTGGAACAACGCTGCAAGTCGTGTGATGCGGAAATCAAAATCTGGTGCGGCGTTCGGCTGCACATTTTCAACAACGGCAAACGTGTGAGTGAGTACATCTTTGTGCCGATGAATTGGGTCTTGCTCAAGTTTCATTGCTGGTAGCTCAGGAAAGAAATGTGCTGCAAGGCCGGTGTCAACAAGAAACCACAAACCCAAACTTGGAAACTCTGTAACGAGTAGTCGATCGAGTTCGTTGCGAATTCGTTCAGCGGAAATGATCTTCAGCCTCTCGTGCATTTCTTTCACAGCACTGACCAATTCATCAACTGGTTGCACTTTCAGTGTCGAAATGAATCGGGCGGCGCGCATCATTCGCAACGGATCATCACTAAAGCTTTCCGTTGGTGACAGTGGTGTACGTAACACCCTCGACACCAGGTCGGCTGCGCCACCAAATGGATCAACGAGAACCGGATTGTCGGTAGTGAGTTCAAGCGCCATTGCATTAATCGTGAAATCGCGGCGCGACAAGTCCATAGAAATGTCGGTAGAAAACTTCACATCAGGCTTGCGCGAATCTGGAGAATATGCCTCTGCACGATGCGTGGTGATCTCATAGGTTCGGCCGTTTTTCTGACACGAAATCGTTCCGAATCGTTCGCCTGCAGTCCACACTGCATCTGCCCAACCCGACAACAGTTTCTTTATGTCTGGTGGTGTCGCATCGGTGGTGAGATCAAAGTCCAACTCCTCGGTTGCTCGATCAAGGAGTAAATCGCGAACGGTGCCACCAACTACGTATAGACGAAACGATGCCTCGCGAAACATGTTGCCAAGCGGCCGAAGTTCTGCCAGAACGGGCTCAAATCGCGGAGGAATCACACTTCGTAGGTTAGAGGTTGCTCCCCCACCAACGAGGTTGCCGACTACCGTCACATAGTGATGTCTTGCACTACTGGTCGCCGTATTTCGCGGTGGTCAAGCCTGCTCTTTGTGTCCTCGGCATTGTTGTTCTCTACTCCCGCACACGCAGGGTTGGCCTCGCCACGAACGCTTCCTTCGGTGATTGAAGCTCGGCTGATTGGTCAAAATTTCAACGTCACCATTGGCAAACAGTTTCGATTTGTTGTGTCTATCCCCAACAAAACAACGTTGGCTGAATTGCGTACAACCCAAAATGCTGTTCTGCGAGTTGATGTTCACGCAGCCGTCACTTCTCGTGATGCTGTTCGTGACGTAGTAAATGGAAATATCACTCCAAGCATTATTGAAACTCACGATTTGCCATTTGCAAGCCTGGGAAGCAACGACGCTGGCGACGTTATTGCGTTGCTTGGAAGTAACGCCGGTGGATCGTCAGTGCGCTTACGGAAAAGTGGTGTATACCCCGTTTCGCTTTCCATTCGCGTAGGCGACAACGAGTCAAGCCGCCTACTTACCTTCGTTAATTTCATTACCGTACAAACCAGCAAGAACACGCTCTCGGTTTCCCTCGCTGCCGAAGTAAACCCACCACTGAGCGAAACGGCCGTAGGTGAAATATCGCTCGCCGACACCACACGCACCACGCTGAACAATGTTGTTTCATCGTTAAATGGCGACAGTGGTGTGATGTCGCTGCGAATTTCGCCAGAAACACTGAACAGCCTGGCAATTTCATCAAACCCGCAAGACGCAGAGCTACTCGGACAACTTCAGATAGTGCTTGCTAAACACCAAGTGCTTGCTTCCACCTTTGTTCCTTTCGATCCATCGAGTGCCGAGAAAGCAAAACTGGGATCTGAATTCGACAAGCAGCTTTCCCGTGGCATAGAAGTGTTAAATACTCGCAACGGAGATGCCGGTATTAATCCCCGAACATGGTTTTCCACTCGTCCTATAAATACCGATGGAATTTCACTTCTGGCTCGCTCCGGTTTCACCAATGTGGTCTTCTCACCACAAGCTGCTCAATCACTTGGCGCACTCGATTCCTACACAAAGCAATACCGAGCAAATTACGCCGGAGACTCATCAACAAAAGTGTCAATAGCGGTTGCTGATCCGCAATATGCAGCGTCGCTTTCGGGAAGCAGCACAAACCCCGTGCAAACGAGCATGGCTATTGCGGCTGAAGTCATTGCTCAACAAGGCGAGTTGGTAGTCGGTCAGCGTCAGCCCCTCGATCATCACGTCATTATTTCCACTCTTGATGGGTCGATGCCCAACCCAGTGCTTCTGAATTCACTGCTTGTCGCGCTGTCAAATGCACCACAAATAACGCTGCGCCCGCTTGGTTCGATTCAACGGGCGACTGAAGCATCAACTCCACTCACCATGCCAAGTGGAGCGCCACTAGATCTCCGGGCTCGACGACCACAATTGCAATCAATTGTTGATGAAATTGCGTCTACACAAACCATGCTGACGGTCGATGCACCACAACGAATGTGGTGGGAAGATGCACTGCTACTCATCCAAAGTGATTCGTTGAATAGTGATCGATTTGATCTCTATCTCAAAGGATTCAGAACACAGCTTCGTACGTTCCGCGCATCGGTCAGCGTTCCTCAGTCATTGACATTTACTTTGAGTGGAAAATCAAGCGACTTGCGTCTGCAGTTGCGCAACAGCGCAAGCATGCCGCTCTCGGTATTGGTCACGTTGTCAAGCGCAAAACTCACCTTTCCTGAAAAACCACAAGTCGTAACTGTTGCTGCAAACTCTGCAGTTGACGTGATTGTTCCGGTGATTGCGCGAGCAAACGGCACCTTCCCATTAGAGGTGGTGCTGTACACGCCAGACGGTTCTGCACAAGTGGGAAAACGCATTCGCCTTTCCGCGCGAGTAAGCGCACTTGCTGGCCTCGGGCAATTGGTTACCGGTGTTGCGCTATTGCTTTTGGCGTCCTGGTGGGTTGCACACTGGCGTAAACAACACCGCGCGAAAGCCGTCGAAAACCATCCTGCAGTACGCTAATTACATGACTATTCGAATCGTCACCGACAGCGCCTGCGACCTTCCTCAATACCTGGTCGATCAATACAAGATTTCCATCGTTCCGCTTTCGGTTCGATTTGGTGAACACGAGTTCATTGACCGACAAGATCTCACTACCGAACAATTCTGGAAGCGTTGCGACTCTTCCCCGGTGCTTCCTGAAACCGCAGCACCATCGCCTGGACAATTTGAGGCAGAGTTTCGAAAATTGGCCGCGGAGGGTGCAACAGGAATTGTGATGATTTCGTTGTCTGGAATTCTTTCTGCCACCATGCAAAGCGCTGAGCTTGCAGCCAAAGCAGTTGCTGGACATATTTCTGTTCGCGTTGTCGACAGTCGATCGGGAAGCATGGGCCAGGGAATCACGGTCATCGCCTGCGCAAAACTGGCAGCAACGGGCGCTTCACTAGACGAAGTTGCGGCTGTAGGCGACAACCTCGCTCACCGCTCGAAAGTATGGGGCGCACTTGACACTCTGGAGAACCTGAAAAAAGGCGGTCGAATTGGAGGGGCAAAGGCCATGCTCGCCTCAGCTCTGTCGATTAAGCCAATCATCGAAGTCGTTGCTGGAAAAATTGAAGAGGGCGGCAAACAACGAACACGCAGCAAAGCACTGGCTTTCTTAATTGAAAAAGTGCGTGATGCAGGCCCAATTGAAAACCTTGCTGTTTTACAAGCAAATTGCAACGACTTTGAAGCCTTTGTAGAAAGCCTCCGCGAGATCTACTCGGGAGACATCATTGTTGGCGACATCGGACCAATTATTGGCACGCACACAGGTGCTGGAACTATTGGCGTTGCATTTCACACCAAGCCGTAACTCTGACATTTCGGTTTTCAGAGGAGATATCCCCGATTCATAAGGGGCTTCAGCACTAGCGTCGCTTCACAGCGATGGATGAAAAAAGTGTGCTCCCTGGTCTCATTGGAGGCCGCTATCTCCTAGAGAGCAAAATTGCTCACGGTGGAATGGCTGTGGTGTGGCTTGCTAAAGACACATTTCTTGATCGCAAAGTTGCAGTCAAATTGCTTCGCCCGCATCTTGTTAATGATGCAACACTCGCAGAGCGTTTTCGACGTGAGGCGATTGCGTGTGCAGGAATCACGCATCAAAATATTGTTGCCGTGTATGACTGCATCGAACACAATGGTCAACAAGCGGTCATCATGCAATACGTCAAAGGAAAAAGTTTGCGTGAATTGCTCGATAAACAAAAACGTTTGGGGCCAAAACTTACGATTCACATTGGCATGTCCATTGCGGCAGCACTCGATGAAGCACATGACAAAAATTTCATTCACCGCGATGTGAAGCCCGGCAATATCTTGCTCACCCCAGAAGGTCGTGTACTCCTCACCGACTTTGGTATTGCCAAAGCAATGACCTCAACCGAAGCCGACCTCACTCATGACAACATCATGATGGGAACCGCAAAATATTTAGCTCCAGAGCAAGTGCGCGGAAAACCCCTTGACGGTCGATCTGACCTGTATTCATTGGGCCTTGTGCTGTACGAGTGTTTGGCAGGCCGTGTTCCATTTTTGGGTGAGTCGGATGCCGACACAGCACTTGCGCGTTTGCAGCGCGAACCAACGGACCTCGCTCGACTTCGGCCGTCACTATCACCACAACTTGTCAAGATCATTCACAAATTGCTGTCGCGAAACCCTGAGCATCGATTCGCTACTGGCTACGAAACAAAAGTTGCGTTGCATTCTGCGCTTACCGGTGCACATGACAAGACCACCGAGCTCACACCACCTACCGGCATTGCTCTTGATGAAGACGTCTTCACGCCTCGCGAACCCGTTCGTGCCGTAACCCCCGCGCGTGGCGAACAACGAAGTACTCAACAAGCACCTCCGTTTGCGCTGCGCAGAATGTTTGTAGGTCTGATCGCGCTCAGTTTGATTGCAGGCGTGGCGCTGTGGAGAGTCTCTGGTGATACGACACCAGAAGTTGCTGCGCTTCCAGAACCAGCCGCGGTTATTGAACCTGCAACCATTGCATCAATTTCTACCTTTGATCCACTTGGTGACGATGGAGTGGAAAACGAAGCACTCCTCCCCAACTTGCTCGATGGCAATGCAACAACCATGTGGTCTACATCGTGTTATGACAATCAGTATTTTGGCAGCAAAGAATTCGTTGGTTTAGTGGTCCAACTCAGCCATGCGGCAACAGGAACTCTGCGAGTTGGCATGCAAAATGCGCCATGGGCAATTGATGTTTTTGCTTCTGCTGAGTCAGCGCCAACCGACATCAATCAGTGGGGTGCCAGTGTTGATGGTGGTTACAACACCAAACGTGAGCGAGCCAGTTTTGTTATTTCTTCGCCAGCACAGTTCATCTTGATCAAAATTCGTGAAGTGGGCAAGAGTGCTGACTGCAGTGCATCAAACCCATACCAAGGTGTCCTCGCTGGCGTGGCCTTCACCGAGGGTTAGCCTGAACTCAATGGTTTCCAACCCATTCTCCGACCCAAACTGGTCTACTGCTGTTGTCGATTTCATCGACCGGTGGCTGGGTTTTGTGCGCGATCACACCACACGACCCCTGATTGCCATCATCCGTGGTCTCGTTTTTGGCACGATGGCCCTGGTAGGTGTTCTGTTCTGTGTTGTGCTGCTCCTGATTGGCGTGATGCGTGCCTTGGTCTCACTTGGTGATGTGTGGTTAAGCCATGACACTGCGGTGTGGGTCGCCTATTTCGTGCTTGGTGCCATTTTCTTGGCGCTTGGCGCATTCGGCATGCGCAAACGCCACCCGCGCGACTAAGTTTTTGTCACCTCTCACGACAAAGGCGTTAGTTACTTCATGGCAATTCATCACAAAGTTTTGATTATTGGTTCTGGTCCAGCCGGCCTCACCGCGGCTATTTATACGGCGCGTGCAGGTTTGCTCCCTCTCGTTATTGAGGGCGAGCCAAGTTCAACATCGGATCAACCTGGCGGTCAGCTGATGCTGACAACAGAGGTCGAAAACTTTCCTGGTTTTCCTGAGGGCATTATGGGCCCCGAACTCATGACTCGGTGCCGCGAACAGGCTGCTCGATTTGGTGCGCAGTTCATTACCGAAAAAGTCACGCGCGTCGACTTCAGTAGTCGTCCGTTTCGCGCATGGATTCGCGACACCGAATACAGCGCCGACAGTGTCATTGTGAGCACTGGTGCACAGTCGTTGATGTTGGGCCTTCCCGAAGAACCTCGACTCATTGGTCATGGTTTGTCAACGTGTGCAACCTGTGACGGATTTTTCTTCAGAGGTCAAGAGATTGCAGTTGTCGGCGGTGGAGACTCCGCGCTTGAAGAAGCGCAGTTTCTTACCAAGTTCGCATCAAAGGTGCACTTGATTGTTCGTCGTGATGCATTGCGTGCGTCAAAAATTATGCAGGACCGTGCGCTTGCGAACGAAAAGATTTCGATTATTTGGAATTCAACAGTGTCAAAAATTCACGGCGACGACAAAGTGGCTGGAATAGAACTGACCGACACCCAAACTGGTGCAACAAGCGAACTTGGAGTCACCGGAATATTCATTGCCATTGGCCATCGCCCGAACACCGACTTGTTTAAGGGAGTGCTCAACATGGAGGACTCTGGTTATCTCATTACGAAACCAGGCTCCACGTACACCAACATTGAAGGTGTCTTCGCTTGCGGAGACGTGCAGGACCATACCTACCGCCAAGCAATTACTGCTGCTGGTTCTGGTTGCATGGCCGCTATTGACAGCGAGCGTTGGTTGGAACACCAGCACTCATAAGTCACATCTGAGGCAGTTTCACGCGTACGCGTGCTGCACTCGGTACTATTTCATTACCCGAACCGCGAAGGACTCGTCATGGCTCAATCAATCACCACTCTTACATCTGCGAATTTCGATGAAACCATTGGTAGTTCAGATACACCGATTTTGGTTGACTTCTGGGCCGAATGGTGTGGCCCATGCAAAGCGATTGCTCCAGTGCTTGCAGAAATTGCAACCGAACAAGCAGGAAACATCACCATTGCAAAACTCAATGTTGATGACTATGGCGATATTGCAATGCGCTTCAATGTCATGAGCATTCCAACATTGATCGTGTTCAACAAGGGTGAAGCTGCCAAGCGTCTTGTTGGCGCTCAAGGTAAGGGCAAGTTGCTACAGGAGCTCGCAGAATTTCTTCCGACTTCCCACTAACGCAAGACAGTCGCGGCACAGCCGTTCATGATCTTCAGCGTCGACTAGTTGCAGCCAATGTTCTTGCACATGACGCGTATGCAGGTGGCGTGTATTGCGCACGTACCGCAGAGGTTGTTGCAGAGTTTCAAAAACTACGTGGGCTTCCATCAACGGGAATATGTGATCACATCACCTGGACAACTCTTGTGGAGTCATCCTGGGTGTTGGGCTCGCGACTGTTGTATTTAACTTCTCCACACATGCGTGGTGACGATGTGCAGGCAATGCAAACAGTGCTTGCCAAGTTGGGTTTTGACTGCGGTCGTGCAGATGGAATTTTTGGACCAAATACATTGCGAGCGTTGACTGAATTTCAACAAAACTATGGAATCACCGCAGATGGAATTTGTGGAGTGAACTCAATTCGCGCTTTGGAACGAACGAGTAGTCAAAGCGGAGAAGGCCCAGGAATTGTGACGGTTCGTGAGTACGAAACGTTGCTCACGTCGCAAGACAATGCCGAGCGTCCACGAATTGTTGTTGGTTGCTTCGATTCCAACACGCGACTTACTCGGCTGCTCGTGCGCGAGCTTCGCAACAGGGGTGACGATGTGATGACTATTGAAAACGCCGACCCCCACACTCATGCGCGGATGGCGAATTCATTCGATGCAGATGTATATATCGGGGTTGCAGGCGTAGAAACCGCCGCGATTCAATTCGCCTATTACGAAACTGATTCGTTTACTTCCGCAGGCGGTCGGGTGGCAGCCGAACTCTGTGCCGAGTTCATTCGATCCACTCACCCCACCAGCGAAGTTGCAGTGTGCGGCATGCAATTGCCGGTTCTTCGTGAAACCAGAATGCCAGCGGTGATGTGCATGATTGGGTTGCTTGGTGGCGAGGATTTTGCCTTACAAACTGTTCCGGCCTTGGCCCAAGCCATTACACAGTGGAATAATCAACCTCTGTAGAAGTTATCCACAGGTTTATGCACACTCTGTGCACAATCTCAAGTTCGGGTTCACGGTGAACCTTTACCCAAGACTCAGACGTGTTTATTCGTCGAGGTCGGGACCTTCGGTCATCAATCGATAAATTCGCTCAAGATCTTCAAGGTCGGCAAATTCCACCACCATTTTTCCGTGCTTGCCAGACAAGGTAACGGTGACTGGTGTGGCCAGGTAGACAAGGTAACGGTGACTGGTGTGGCCAGGTGCTCGGACAATAAGTCTTCAAGCTCATGCAGACCAGGTTCTTTAACAACCGTAGTTTTGCCCGCAGTTCCGGGCTTTGATTTTGTTCCCGTTGCCCCAGGCTTTGGGGTAACCGTGGTGGAACCCAAACTTGGGTTCATTGCGTTGCGCACTGCCTCTTCAAGACCGCGAACGGTCAGGCCCTGTTCCACCGCTGTGCGAGCAAGTGATTCCTGCAGTGCACGCCTCTTCAAGACCGCGAACAGTCAGGCCCTGTTCCACCGCTGTACGCGCAAGTGACTCTTGCAGCGCACGGTCTGGTGTGCCGAGTATGGCTTTGGCGTGGCCGGCCGAGAGTCGACCTTCGGCAAGAAACTGCTGAATGGTTGGTGGCAGCGTCAATAACCGGAGTGCGTTAGTGATCGCCGACCGACTCTTGCCCACCTTGGACGCCACTTGCTCGTGTGTCATCGAAAAGTCTTCAAGCAGTTGCTGATAAGCGGCTGCTTCTTCTAAAGGTGTGAGGTCTTGGCGATGAAGGTTTTCAACGAGGGCTTGCTCTACCGATGAGACATCGTCGGTCACTCGCACAATGGCTGGAATGGTGGAAAGACCCGCACGTTTTGAGGCTCGCCAACGGCGCTCTCCTGCAATTAACTCAAATCGGTCTGGCGTAGAAGACGGACGAACCAGTACTGGCTGCAACAATCCAATTGCCTTAATGGATGCAGAGAGTTCTGCAAGTGAGTCTTCATCAAAGTGGTTTCGCGGCTGGTTTGGGTTTGGGTCGATAGAGGAAACCGAAATTTCCTGCAGTCCTGTGCCCGTTCCACCGCCGTCACGAGTTGACATCACCGTTGATCCCGTTGGGATCAGAGCGTCTAATCCTCTACCGAGTCCCGACTTGCGCGCCACCACTCACCTCCAATGCCACTGCTCGATACGCCTTTGCGCCAGTTGAATTTGAATCAAACGTGGTGATTGGCTTGCCATGGGACGGAGCCTCTGCCAGGCGCACATTGTGTGGAATCACGGTTTGGCACACCTTGTCACCAAAGTGTTCGCGGACTTCATTGACCACATCGCCCGACAGTTTGGTACGGGTATCGAACACAGTTTGGTACGGGTATCGAACATGGTGCAGATGATGCGACTTACACCCAAGCCTGGATTGAGGTTTTTGCTGACCAAATCAACGTTACGCAGCAACTGACCAAGACCTTCCAATGCGTAATACTGGCACTGAATCGGCACGATGACTTCCCTGGCCGCCGTGAGTCCGTTCACCGTAAGGAGTCCAAGTGATGGTGGACAGTCGATCAAGAAGTAATCAAACTGATCAATAATGGCTTCAATGGCCTTTTTGAGTCGGGTTTCCCGGCCCATTGCCGGAACGAGCTCAATTTCGGCACCTGCTAGATCGAGGTTTGAAGGGGCAACAAAGAGGTTCTTTACTGCTGTTGGAGCCAAGCAGTCTTCAAGGGGAGTCTCGTGTAATAACACGTCATAGATGCTGGTTTCCATGTCGCGGGTATTGAGACCAAGGCCTGTGGAGGCGTTTCCCTGTGGGTCAAGGTCAATGAGAAGCACCCGATAACCCTGCTCGGCAAGGCAGGCCCCAAGGTTAATGGTGGTGGTCGTTTTGCCGACCCCACCCTTTTGGTTCGCCATAGCAATGACCCGGGGTGTTGGATACGGACCAGTAGGGGTGGTACCTGGCGTGTTCATGATGAGCCAAGAATACCGCCCGTGCGTGGCAATTGGGGGGATAGCGCCAGGAATGTTCCACGTGGAACATGTTTAGGTTCGGGGAACGATCGGTCGTTAATGTTCCACGTGGAACATTGCCACCGGGCCTACGCGAACTGGCTCGGAGACCCCCAAAGCGGGGAGGTCAATGCCTTGCCAGCGGTCAGGGGACCCAAGAGGTGGTTCCGAGACCACGATGACTCCCCCGGTTTTCACGAGTTCCGCCGACCACTTCAGGGTGAACTCAGGTGGACCAAACCCTCGAGCGCACGCCGCATCAAAGGAGTGGCTTGTGTTTGGGGTCCGCGTAAAACTCTCCACATCGGCACACACCACTGATACCCGATCTTCGATGCCCAAGGCCTTGACAGCTCGTTGAAGGGCATCGGTTCGTTTTGATCGGCGATCAACCAATGTCAGGTGAATCTCTGGTCGCGCAATGGCGATCACCAGTCCAGGGACGCCGGCTCCACTACCCAGATCGACGCAGGTTTGGACCGATTGGGGGAGAGCATCGGCGAAGGCACAGGCATGAGTAATCATGTCTTGTACGGGTTGTGAGCCAAGGGCGCCAATGCGTTGAGCCGCACTGAATATGCGGATCAACCCATCGTGTTCGGCTGGACGAGGAACTGCCACACGGGCAGTCTAGTTACGCCTCTTCTGGCTGATCGTCTGCAATGGCAACCACTACACGGCGGTGTGGGTCTTGGCCTTGCGAACGGGTGGCAATTCCAGCAAAGTCCACAAGCGTGTCATGCACAATCTTGCGGTCTGCGGAGTTCATTGGTTCGAGCACACGTGGTTGCCCACTCGCCAACACATCGTTTGCCACTTTGAGAGCAAAACGGCTGAGGGCTTCGCGACGCTTTTCGCGGTAGCTGGCAATGTCAACCCGAAGATGTGTGTCATGGTCGCCCAATCGGCGTTGGCTAACAACACGGGTGAGGTCTTGAACGGCCATCAGGGTTGCACCTTTTGTGCCGACAAATACCGATACATCGGTGCCACTGACGTTGATGTCAATGTCCTCACCGGACTGCTGAACAGAAACGGAACCTGTCAAGCCAGCAGCAGTAAGCATTCCCTCAAGAAATGTGGTTGCTGCAGCACTCACGGTGGCTGGATCTACCGGTGGCATGTCTGGACGTGGAGTCCGTGGGGCAGCCTCGCGTTTTGGACGAGGAGTGGTTGACTTCTCGCGACGTGGACCCTTTGCATCTCCCTCTTTGCGAGGTCCGCGCTTGGCCGACTTGTCGCGACGATCGTTTTTAATTCGCACACTGTTTGGACGAACACGTGCGCGAACACGTGCTTCTCCGCGAGTGCGTCCAAAGAGTCCTTGTTTCGGTTCTTCAACGACTTCGAATTCGGCGTCATCTTCTGCAACACCCAACTGATCGAGTGCCAAGTTCTTCGCCAACTCAATGGTCTCTGCTGTGGTTTCTACCCATTCCATAACGATGTCCTTACGTGTGATGTCTTACGATTTTTTTGGCTTACGCGGGATCGCGTTGCTTCGGTTTTTACCCGGAGGAGTTGGCTTCGGTTTTTACCCGGAGGAGTTGAATGCTTCGCCGACGAGAATCCGCCCTTAGGAGGAGTTACTCGCTTGCTCACGAACGGAGCATTCGGATCGGTTACTTCTTTTTTCGACTTCGTTGACTCTTTGTCATTCTTCGACATTTCTCTCGCACGCGAACTTGCTTCTTGTGCTTGTCGACCAAGTGATGAGTCGTTGCCGTAAAAACGCTTCGTGATGTAGTACTGCTGACCAATACGGATGATTGCTTGCACCATGTAATACACGATTAAACCTGTTGGCAGGAACAGTTGAAAAACCGCAAATAACACAGGCAAGTACTGCATTAATTTGGCCTGTGATGCAGACATGGTTGGACTCACCGTGCGCGATGCAACCATCTTTTGCTGAGCAAAATACAGCGCAGCAAGTGCTGCCACTAAAAACACATAGATAAGACCAGTGCCGAAATTTTCTTTCACTGCATCAACGGGCTTCAATGCCAAGTCAATACCGAATGACACCATCTTGGTTTTTCCAACCAATGATTTGTACAGCTCGGAGGCTTCGTTCAAATACTTTGGCGCAAACGTCACTCCGTCTGCTGCGCGAGAAATCAAACCGTGCAACGCACGGAACATAATGATGAACACTGGCATCTGCGCAGCAATCGGCAAACACGAGGCCATTGGGTTGACTTTGTGTTCCTGATACAACTTCATCATTGCTTCGTTCAGTTTTTGGCGATCGCCTTTGAACTCTGCTTGTAAGCGACGCATTTCTGGCTGCAGGCGTTGCATCTCCAACATGCCTTTGGTGCTCTTCAGGGTGAGCGGAGTAATGAGCAACATGACCACAACGGCCACCAAACCAATGGCGAGTGCGTAGTTGTGGGTCCAGGCGTAGAACGTGGCAATGAGGCGAGCGGCGAGTTCAAACATGTGGGGTTAGCAATCTTTCGTATCGTGGGTGCAACAGACGGTAGGCGATACCGAAGTTGATTCGTGGGGGAGTGGAACGGGGTCGAAACCAGAAGGGCCAAATGGACGACAACGAAGCAGTCGTCGAGCTGTGAGCAATCCGCCTCGTCCGGCACCAAAAATTTCGATGGCTTCATACCCATATTCGGAGCACGATGGAAAAAAGCGACACGGTGAAGGGTGTCCTGGGCGTAACGACTGATACCAGCGAATGGCTCGCAGCATGGCGTGTTGCAGCCGAGTGGTTGTTTGCTCACTCTTGGTGACGGGTAGGTGTGAGGCAACCATGTTCACGAACTAGCTACTTTCGTCAGCAATTGGTCAACGGTTGCACCAAGGTCGGTCCATGACATGGTGGCAACCCTTGGCTGGACGCCCACTAGGTACCAGCCTGCAGGCATGTTGCTGGATTTGGCTTCAAGCAGCGACCGCAGTTGGCGGCGAATCCGGTTGCGGAGCACGGCCCCACCCACGTTTCGACCAATGGCGTAGCCCACATGGGCAATTGGCAAGGAAGAGTCAGTCAACATCAGACACCACAATCCGTTTGAGCGAACATATGTTCCCTCTTTGGATAGTCGGGAGAAGATCTCCCGTTGGCGTATCCGGCCGATCAAGCCGAAAGCTTGTGTCGGCCCTTGGCGCGACGGGACTTCAAAATGGCGCGGCCCGCACGGGTCTTCATACGATGGCGAAAGCCGTGCTTCTTGGCACGACGGCGATTATTTGGCTGGAAAGTGCGTTTCACGCACGCCTCCTCGGTTCGGTGCCGAGAGGGTCTCGACAACTCTGGACGAACAACCTATTGGGCTGAACGATGGGACTACAACGGCAAGAACTCTACAGGCAAAACTCGGTTTTTTATGCCTGTGGAAAACCTGCTACCTTCGCTTCCCCCGCCTCGTGTCGGCGGGGGTGTCCACACCCTGTGGATAGTGCTGTGGATGGCATTTGACACGGGTTCCGCCAGTCGGAAATGCTTTACATCATTGGGTTTCATCGCAAGTGAAGCGCACATATCAGTACAGAGGAACTATGGAAAACGAGCTACAAGTCGACTCTCGCGGCACCGAAAACCATGATGACGTGTGGCGTGCGACCGCTCAGGTGTTGCGTGCCCAAGTGTCCGAGGCTGTCTGGTTTTCTACATTCAACGATGCCGTTGCGGTTGCCGACGACAAAATGAGTCTTCGCCTGCAAGTTCCGAATACCTATGTTCGCGAACGCATCCTTACCCGCTACATGTCACTCGTGCGCGACGCATTAGACGAAGTTGGTGCAAGTGATCGCCAACTGCTCATCGACGTGCAGACCAATACCGCCGCAGACGTGAACGAGCAGTTGTCCACGAATAACACCCCAGATCAATTGCCAGCCGAGCTGAACACCTCGCTCCACCAATCAACTGATACCACCACCCTGAAAAGCCGCACCGGCAAAGGCATGGCTGTGGGGTTGAACCCGCGCTACACCTTCGAAACCTTCGTCAAGGGCACATCCAACCAGTTCGCCTTGGCTGCTGCTCAACGAGTTGCCGAAACCCCTGGTCGCTCGTACAACCCATTGTTTATCTACGGTTCAGCCGGACTCGGCAAAACCCATTTGCTCCACGCCATCGGATATTACGTCCACCAGAACTACGCCCATTACGAAGTGCGGTATGTCTCCACCGAAACATTCTTGAACGAATACGTCGACGGCATTCGTAGCAACACCATTGCTGCCTTCAAGCGTCGCTACCGAGAAGTGGATGTCTTGCTTATTGACGACATTCAGTTCATGGAAGGCAAAGAAGGACTCCAAGAAGAATTCTTCCATACGTTCAACTCGCTCCACGGAGCAAACAAACAGATCGTCATTTCCTCAGACCGCATGCCAGATGCCATTCCAACTTTGGAAGACCGTCTTCGTGGCCGGTTCCGTTGGGGTCTCATCACCGACATTCAGCCGCCAGACATGGAAACCCGCCTGGCCATTCTGCGCAACAAGGCCGAACGGGAACGCACATCGGTGTCTCATGAGGTGTTGGAGTTCATTGCCAGCAACGTCACCACCAACATTCGTGAACTCGAGGGAGCCCTCATCCGGGTTGCTGCTTACGCCAGTTTGAACAAGACGCAGGTTGATGTGACCTTGGCTAAGCAGTTGCTTACCGACCTACTCACCCGCACGGCTGTGAAGCCGCGTACTGACGAGCAGTTGTTGGTGGAAATTGCTGAGCACCTTGGTTTTGAGGTTGACGCGCTTCGAGGCAAGAGCCGCCAACGTCCGTTGGTGCAAGCACGACAAACCGCCATGTATGTGTTTCGTGAACTGACCGACCTCAGCTACCCAGCTATTGCTCGCTTGTTCGGTGGTCGAGACCACACAACAGTGATCCACGCCGTTGATAAAACTCAACGCATGATGAGTGAGCGCAAACAGGTGTACGACCAGGTCACCGAGCTTGTTCAGAAATTTAAAACGTCGTAGATCATGTTGGGGACAACCATGTGGGCAACAGCACAACAACCAGTGGATAACCCTGGGTTATGCACGGTTACCCGAACTACACAATTGCAAGATGTGCTTGCACCCTCACAGGGTTGTGAGTTCAATTCCTATATGTCATTTGGTGTTCATGGTGTTCATCCACAATCCACACCCCTTATTACCGTTATTAAGTCTTTATATAAACATCCACAAATAACAATGAACAACGTTGGCCAAGGAGCATGGTGATGAAATTTCGAGTTGAGCGCGAAGTACTGGCAGAGGCCTTAGGAGCAGCAGCCCGTGTTGCATCAACACGGAACAACGCCATGCCAGCGTTGTCGGGAGTAAAACTTGAAGTCTCTGGTGACCAGTTGATGTTGTCATGCACCGATAACGATTTGTCCGTGCAATTTGTGCTTCCAGTTGGCGGCCAAGCCGATGGTGTAGTTGTAGCGAGCGCAAAATTGTTAAGCGACATTGTTCGTGCTGGAGCAGAAGGCAAAGTCACATTCGAATCCGCCGGCGAAGAAGTACATATTTCATCTGGGCGCGCACAAACCACAGTTGCAACATTCGCTGCCAGCGATTTTCCGCACATCACACTTGCAAGCGCGCCACCAGTAACACTGTCGGCGCCATTGCTCAGTGAAGCACTTCGACAAGTTGTTCGTGCAGCAAGTTCCGACATGCAACGATTGCCGTTGACTGGCGTTTTGATGTCTGCAGAGCCAGAGGGTCTTCGCCTGGTTGCAACCGACTCATATCGCTTAGCGGTTCGCGATTTGCCAGGTACGAACGTGTTGGGTCACGGACAAAAAGTAGTTATTCCAAGTCGTGCGCTTGGCGAACTGCAACGCTTGTTGAATCAAGGCGACGAAGTAACACTGTGTCTTGCTGAAGATCGAGCAACGTTTGCAGTAGGAAACGCAACGCTGTCAACCAGTTTGTTGCAAGTTGAATTCCCTAACTATCGCCAACTCATCCAGCCGTCATATCCAAATACCCTCACTGTTGCTCGCGAAGCACTGCTTGAAGCCGTGCGCCGTTGCCGAATTTTTGCACGTGAAACCACACCGGTTCGTTTAGAGATGACTGCAACATCATTGAAGTTGTCGGTGATTACCCAAGACATCGGCAACTCGGAAGAAGAAATTGATTGTTCACTCGAAGGAACCGAAATGACTGTCGGTTTTAATCCTGAATATCTTGCTGCAGGAATCGAAGCTGTAACTGGTGATGAGATCACTATTCAAACCACCGATCCACAACGACCAGCAGTGTTGCGTGGTGTTGGGGCAGAGGATTATCTCTACTTGGTGATGCCACAACGACTTACCGTATAAGCACAACGTTCCGAGCGACAGCGTGATCATTCAACATCTTGAACTCACCAACTTTCGCAACTACGCCGCAACAACAATCGAATTAACTTCGGGTGTTACTGCAGTTATTGGAAACAATGGCCAAGGCAAAACCAATTTGGTCGAAGCACTTGGTTATCTAGCAACGTTAAAAAGTTTTCGCGGAGTGCCAAATGATGCACTCATTCGTACTGGAAGCGAAAGCGCAGTATTGCGTGCAACCGTTGTGCACGCAGACGGCAGAGAAGTACTCATTGAAACTGAATTGGTGCGCACCGGTCGCAACCGCTCGCTTGTAAACAAACAACGTCTTGCTCGTTCGCGAGACTTACTTGGAGTTGTGCGCACCACGGTGTTTTCACCAGAGGATCTGGAATTAGTAAAAGCTGCGCCAAGCGCGCGCCGCGACTTTATTGACGACGCACTAATCGCCTTGCAACCAAAACTCGATGTGTTGTGTAGTGAAATTGAAAAAGTGTTGCGCCAACGCAACTCGCTACTTAAGCAAGCAGGTGGCAGGCTGAGCGCTGACATTGCCAGCACGCTGGATGTGTGGGACACCAAGTTGTCAGAACTGGGCACCGAACTTGGCGACGAGCGAGCACGTCTCATTGCCCAAATTTCTCCACGCGTGTCAAAGGCCTATGAAGAGCTAGCCGAAAAATCCACACCAATCGGTTTGGTATACGAACCCGAATGGCGGCGAATTGGTTTGGCCAGCGAGCTACAAACCAGCCGCCTCGACGACGTCCGTCGTGGCACGAGCACCGTTGGGCCCCATCGCGACGACATCGACCTGCTCATTAATGGCCTGCCAGCCAGAACCCATGCCTCACAGGGTGAGCAACGAACCTTGGCCCTAGCCATGCGGCTGGCGGTGCACCGCATGGTGACCGAAGAGTTCGGGTCTGCACCAGTGCTCATTTTGGATGATGTGCTGTCTGAACTAGACCCAAGCCGGGCGGCAGCCTTATTACGTCACTTTCCGGAGGGCCAGGTACTCATCACCACGGCGGGATACCTTCCCGAGGCCGCTCACCCCGACCGTATTGTGCGTATTCAACAGGGTGCGGTCGTTCAAGACAGCACAAATGAGGACAATTTTCCAGAATGAGCAATTTCAACAACCCGTCCGAGCAGTCCCTCGAGGAGGATCGGCAAATTGATGCCAGCATGGGCAGCCTCGGCCGACTCTCCACCGAACTGAATGCGTTGTTGTCGCGACTCGGATCCGAACCAGCATCGGTGGTCAACAGCGTGTTCACCGATTGGGTCACACTTGTGGGCGAACATGTCGCGCAACATGTTGCTCCCATCAAACTTGAAAATTCTCGGTTACTCGTCGAAGTGACCGAAGCAGCATGGGCCACACAAATGCGTTTTCTCGAACCGCAACTTCTCACAACTTTGTCAACAGCAACATCAAGCAACATTGTTGGTATTGATGTGCGCGTAAAACGCAATTCGCGCAGTAAGTAATTGGTAGACTAAGCCGTGTTATTTATGTTGCTCAATCGTGTCTCGCCGCTTTTTCGGCGCTCTCCCAGAAGGTAAGTGATGGCAACCACCAAAGCTCAAAAATCGGCAACCGCCGGATCAGCGTCATACGGCGCAAAAGACATTCAAGTACTCGAAGGCCTCGACCCAGTTCGCAAGCGCCCAGGTATGTACATCGGGTCCACAGGACTCAACGGTTTGCATCACCTCATTTGGGAAATTGTGGACAACTCTGTTGACGAAGCAATGGCCGGATACTGCAACAAAATCACGGTTACTTTGCTTGCCGACGGAGGTTGCGCAGTCAGCGACAATGGTCGCGGAATTCCTGTCGACCCATACACATCTGGTCAGCACAAAGGCAAGAGTGCGCTTGAAGTGGTGCTCACCGTGTTGCACGCCGGCGGAAAATTTGGCGGCGAAGGGTACAAAGTTTCTGGCGGTCTACACGGTGTAGGTGTGTCGGTAGTGAACGCATTGTCGAAGCGATTAGTCGCAGTTGTCGATCGCGGCGGTGAACGCTTTAGTCAAGAATTTATTGATGGTGGAAATCCAAAAGCAAAGTTGTCGAAGATTGGTGCTTCACCAAACAAGACAACAACCGGAACCACGGTTTCGTTTTGGCCTGACCCAACCATCTTTGCTTCCGAAGGCGTGGAGTTTGTTGCACGCACAGTTACCGAGCGTTTGCAAACGATGGCGTTTTTGAACAAAGACTTAGAAGTCGTGTTTACAGACGAACGCGCCGAAAAAATTCAAACCATCACGTATCAATACAAAGGTGGAATTGTCGACTTCGTTAAACACCTCAATGCTTCACGAGAAGCATTGTTTACCAAGGTTGCCCATTATGAAGGCAGTGACGACGAGCAAACCGTAGACATCGCATTGCAATGGAATACGGGCTATTACGAGGGTATTTACGGCTACGCCAACGGTATTTCCACGGTTGAAGGCGGCATGCACGTTGAAGGGTTTAAGACCGCACTCACCTCGGTGGTCAACAAGTACGCACGTGCTTCCAATGCGTTGAAAGAAAAAGAAGACAACCTCTTGGGCGAAGACATTCGCGAAGGCATCACTGCAATTGTTGCGGTAAAACTTCGCGAACCACAGTTCGAAGGTCAGACCAAAGCAAAGTTGGGCAACGTATCCATCCGTTCATTCGTGCAGAAAGAAACAAACGCACGACTCGAAGAGTGGATGCAAGAAAACCCAACCGAAGCGAACCGCATTGTCAAAAAAGCAATCGCAGCAGCACAGGCTCGACTCGCTGCAAAAAACGCACGTAACGCAGTGCGCCGTAAAACTGCACTTGCAGGCGCCGGTATGCCGGACAAGTTGAAAGACTGCACCAGCACCGATGCAAGCGAAACAGAGTTGTTCATTGTTGAAGGTGACTCTGCAGGCGGCACGGCAGTAGATGCACGCGATCCACGCACGCAAGCAATTTTGCCAATCCGCGGAAAGATCTTGAACGTTGAGCGTGCGCGACTCGACAAAATGTTGAAGAACACCGAAATCCAAACACTCATCACCGCAATTGGCGGCGGTATTGGTAACGACGAATTTGATGCATCAAAAGCGCGCTATCACAAGGTGGTAATTTTGGCCGACGCCGACGTGGACGGCAGCCACATTCGTACATTGTTGCTCACGTTCTTTTATCGCCAGATGAAACCAATGGTTGAAAGTGGTTTCATTTATATTGCGCAACCACCATTGTTCTCTACCGAAATTGGTAAAGAAAAGATCTATCTCAAAGACGATGCAGCAAAAGAAAAGTTCCTTGCCGAACATCCAAACCACAAGAAGGAATTCCAACGCTTGAAGGGTCTTGGAGAAATGGACTGGCAAGAACTTCGCAGCACCACCATGTCGGCCGACTCGCGCACACTGTTGCAAGTCACCGTGGATGAAGCTGCATTAGCTGAAGACATCATGAGCGTGCTCATGGGCGACGACGTCGAAAGCCGTAAGAAATTTATTCAAACCAATGCGCGCGACGTGCGCAACCTCGACTTCTAGCGAGCACTTAGGCGTAAAGGACGTGTGTAATGGCCAGTAAGAAACCAGCAAAAAAAGCAGCAGCCAAAAAGCTTGCTCCGCGTAGCGATAAGTCTGCGGGCAGCAAGTCTGCAGCAGCAGAAACCGCCTCGGGCACGCCTCCTCGTAAACCGCCTGCGCAACAAGATGATTTGTTCGTGAACCCAGACTCAGTTCAACCCGTGCAATTGCAAGATGAAATGGAACGCTCGTTCCTCGATTATGCAATGTCGGTCATCATGTCGCGCGCTTTGCCCGACGTACGTGACGGCCTAAAGCCTGTTCACCGCCGCATCATTTGGGACATGGACCAGCAGGGTTTCCGCCCTGATCGTCCGTTCGTAAAGTGCGCACGCGTTACCGGCGACACCATGGCGCGCTATCACCCACACGGTGACGGTGCTATTTACGATGCGCTCGTTCGCATGGCTCAACCGTTTTCGTTGCGTCACCCACTCATCGACTTCCACGGAAACTACGGCTCACCAGACTTTGGTCCGGCTGCCAGTCGTTACACCGAATCACGTTTGCACCCGTTGGCAATGCAGTTGCTTGCCGACATCGACGAAGACACCGTCGATCTCATTGCCACATACGACGGCACCGCAGAAGAACCAATCGTGTTGCCGGCCCGTTTCCCCAACCTTTTGGTGAACGGCAGCCAAGGCATTGCAGTAGGTATGGCCACCAGCATTCCGCCGCACAACCTGGGCGAAGTTGTAGATGCAACATTGCACCTCATTGACAACCCAGAGGCAACCACTGGCGACCTCATGAAGTTTGTAAAAGGCCCAGACTTCCCAACAGGCGGTCTCATTCTTGGTCGCGATGGAATTAAAGACGCGTATCAAACTGGTCGCGGCAGCATCAAAATGCGCGCCAAGGTCAGCATCGAAGAAGGCAAGCGTGGACAAATGATCATCGTGGTCACCGAGCTGCCATACCAAGCAAGTTGTTCAGCAATTGCCTCGCGCATTCAAGAACTTGTGGATGGTGGCGACCTGGATGGCATTGCCGACGTGAACGACAACTCATCCGGTGGTCAAACGAATCTCATCATCACGCTGAAGCGCGACGCAAACTCGAACGTGGTCATGAACAACTTGTTCAAGCTCACACAATTGCAGACCAGCTTCCCCGTGAACATGGTTGCACTTGTGCATGGAGTGCCACGCACACTTAACTTGCGTGACGCACTTGTTGGTTATGTCGATCACCAAATTGAAGTCACCACGCGTCGCTCGAAGTTCCGTCTACAAAAAGCAAATGACCGTAATCACATTCTTGAAGGACGTCTGAAGGCACTCAATGTCATCGACGAAATCATCAAGTTGATTCGTGCCAGCGATGATGCAGCTTCAGCAAAGGCCGCGCTGATGGGCAAAAAGTACGAATTCTCCGAGCGTCAAGCCATTGACATTCTTGACATGCAGTTGCGTCAACTCACCAGGTTGTCGCGCATCGATCTTGAAACCGAACAAAAAGATGTTCTGGCTCGCATTAAGGAACTGGAATCAATTCTTAACTCCGACACGAAGTTGCGTGCAGTTATTTCGAAAGAACTCACCGCAGTACGCGAAGCATTTGCAACCCCACGCGTGTGCAAAATCGCTGCCGACGTTGGCGAAATGAGTGTTGAAGACTTGGTTGACAACAAAGAACTCGTCATCGTGATGACGCAAGCGCAGTACATCAAGGCTGTTCCTGCAGACTCGTTCCGCACGCAAGGTCGTGGTGGCCGCGGAGTGAGTGGTGCGAAAATGAAGTCGGATGACATCGTGAATAACGTCATTTTCACGACATCGCATTCGTATCTGTTGTTCTTTTCGAACCGTGGTCGCGTGTATCGCTTGCGAGCGCTCGACATTCCAGAGCGCGATCGCACAGCAAAGGGCATTCCAATTGTCAACCTGTTGCCACTGAACCAGGGCGAATCCATTCAGGCAATCATTGACACTCGCGAATTCCCTGGTGAGCGCTTCTTGTTCTTCGCAACCAAAGAAGGACAAGTCAAGAAGACTCCGTTTAATGAGTACGACTCAAGTCGCCGCGATGGCCTTATTGCATTGAAGTTGCGTCCAAAGGACGAGCTTGTGCGAGTTATAGAAACTTCAGGCAGCGACGACGTGTTCATGGTGACACGCGATGGTCAAACTATTCGCTTCTCCGAAAAAGGCGTACGACCTATGGGTCGTTCGGCTGCTGGAGTTCGCGGAATGAAAATGCGTGCCAACGACGAAGTGGTGTCGTGCGACGTAGCCAAGGATGATTCAGCAATTCTCATCATCACCGAATCGGGTTACGGCAAGCGCACCCAAGTCAGCAACTTCACCCGCAAGGGACGAGGCGGCATGGGCATGATTGGCATCAAACTCACCGGCAAAAAAGGTCACGTTGTGGCTGCATTTATGGCAGGCATCGATGATGACATCGTGGTGGTGGCTTCGGGTGGCACCACAATTCGCACCCCAGTGAAAGAAATCTCCAGCCAAGGTCGCTCGGCAACCGGCGTGCGCATCATGAGCATGGACGACGGACAAGTCGTGGCATCTGCTGCACTCGTTCTCTCTCACGACGAAGCATAAATACACAGCCACGCACAGAGCGAGGTAGTGCAACGTTGACTGTTGCGCTCACGCTTGCAGTACTGGTGTTGTTGGTTGCTGGGTTAAGCCGAGTTGGCAATGCTGTGATTAATACTGAACGTGCTCGAATTGTTAGCCAAGTAGGTGTGCTTGCCTCCGTGTACGGAGGTGAAACTGCCGCTCGTGAAGCAACACAATTGAATAATGCAACGTTGTGTGGTTTCAGTGATCCAACTCCACTGAATTCCGCTTTCGAAGTATGTGCTGATGTTGAAGGCATACAACGGCTGGCACACGCTGTCGATACTTGGTCGAATCCAGTGCCTACACTGGAACCGTGAGTAAAACATCTGCACGTGCACCGCGAGTGCGTCGAGTTACCAGAGTTATTCGCGAAATCGATCCATGGTCCGCCTTCAAGGTTGGGCTCGCATTCCACCTAGTCGTGTACTTCACCGTGTTAATTGCATCGGTGTTGTTGTGGAGCGTTGCCTCCGCAACAGGAACCATCGACAACATCGAGCGTTTCCTCATGTCGTTTGGTTGGGAGTCCTTCCAGTTCCACGGATGGACACTGCTGCTGAATGAAGTTCTGCTCGGCCTGCTACTCGTGGCATTGCTCACCATCGTGTGGGTGCTTGGCGCAACGATGTTTAACCTCATTACCGATCTTGTAGGCGGAATTCGGGTGTCAGTACTGGAAGAAGAGGTTCTCGTTTCTTCGGTTGAGGGTGACGGAAAGCGCCAGTAGGCTCATTTCCCCCGAAAGCAATTCGGGGCTATAGCTCAGTTGGTTAGAGCGCATCCCTGATAAGGATGAGGTCACAAGTTCGATTCTTGTTAGCCCCACGGAGGTAATCCAGTGAATTTCATCCGACGCGTACTGATGGTGCTTGGCATCGCGGGTGCTGCCGGAGCCATTCTGCGCCTCAAAGGACGATCCGAAAGCTCCACCACACGTGGCGGTTGGCGTCCCATGACTCCTTCGGAGAGCGATTCAGCGAACTCTCTCTCAACGAAGAAGTAGTCGTTGTGTTGACCGCCAAAGTTGGTGTTCTTGGCGCAGGCGTTACTGGTGTTCGAGTAGTTGAACATTTACGCACACTTGGTCACACCAATATTTTGGTCAGCGACAAGGTGGTTGCTCGTGCACAGCGATTGTCTGCCCTGCACACCACGGATGAGATTCGTGTAGCAGCGGTTACGCGAGAAGAGTTGTTTGAATGCGGCGTTGTCGTACTTGCATTTGGATCTCCGCATGCTCACATGTCGACACAGCTCATTCAACGCGGTGTTTCGGTTGTGTCATTGTCCGACAATGTTTCGGATTGCATGAATCTGTTGGCTCTCGATGCTCAAGCCAAAGAACACAAGACCGTGATCATCGTTGGTGCTGCTTCAAGCCCAGGAGTTACTGGTTTGTTGTTGCGTTCCATGACCGATCGCTTTGACACGATTGACGAAGCACACGTTGCCATGCATGGAACTGGTGGCCCAGATTGTGCTCGTCAACACCATGATGCACTGTCTGGTCAATCCATTGGCTGGCACGACGACGAATGGCTACGTCGACCATCTGGCAGCGGGCGCGAATTGTGCTGGTTCCCAGAACCGGTAGGCGCATACGACTGTTATCGAGCAGAACTTCCCGACCCAGTGTTGTTGAAAAAAGCAATGCCTGAACTCGAGCGCATCACCGCTCGAGTTTCTGCAACACGACGTGATCGATTTACCGCACGACTACCCATGCTTGCTCCACCACACGCCGAAGGTGGCATGGGCGCGGTACGCATAGAGGTGCGCGGCAATCGTGGAGGCTCGCGAATTGTTGAAATTGCAGGTATTGCCGAACGCATTGCTCAGCTTGCTGGCGTGGTGAGCGCAGCGAGCGCACATGCCATAGCTACTGGCGCAGTCACCGTGCACGGAGCGCGTGTACTCGGTGAACCCGAATTGCCAAACGCCGCACTGCTCGAATTAGTGCTGGCATCTGGTGTTCGAGTGCACCAATTTGTTGGCGCATAACACCGATAGATTTTTGCTGTGGCATCACACGATCATTCTGCGCATAGCGATGTTCATGAACACGCAAACGAGTTAATGAAACAGAGCGGCCAGCGCTACACCATCAAACGAAAAGAAATCGTTGGAGCAATTGCACAGTTTTCTCAACCGGTAGGCATTGCCGAACTGTTGAGTGCAGTTGATGATCTGCCCCAGAGCTCGCTGTATCGAAACCTTACGGTGTTGCAAGAAGCAGGAGTGGTGACACGTGTGATGTCGTCACAAGATGGCGGCTTATATGAATTGGCCGAACACCTCACCGGACACCACCATCACTTGGTGTGCTCAACATGTGGAACAGTGCGCGACGTGGTGGTGCCCGATGCACTCGAGCGCGACTTAGATAGCGCGCTCACCAAACTTGCCAAGCGCGAGGGGTTTGCACTTGATCACCATCGACTCGACCTCATTGGACGTTGCGCATCGTGCCAGTAAAAACATACTCCCAAGCCTTTTCAGAACTTCCATGGATGCCAAGTGGCCGCATTGTTTCAGTGCCACTCCGTGGTGAGTTTTTTGTGCGTTATGCACAACACGAAAACGCAAACGCCCCGGTGGTGGTATTGCTGCATGGCTGGACAGGAAATGCAGACATCAACTTCTTTCCTGTGTACGCAGAACTCGCGCAGCAGTATTCACTAGTTGCTATTGATCATCGTGGGCACGGTCGCGGTCTACGCACCAATGATCGGTTCACACTTGAAGATTGTGCCGATGACGCCGTTGCGATCATGGATGAACTGGGCCTTGCGTCGGTTACTGCAGTGGGTTATTCCATGGGTGGACCCATCGCCATGCTCATGAGCAAGCGTCACCCAACGCGTGTGCATTCATTGGTGTTATGTGCAACCGCATTGGAGTGGAGCGCTACGCGCAACGAACGCGCGCGTTGGAAGATTGGGCGAGTCGTATCACCGCTGTTTCGCATGCTCTCCACACCGCGAGTTATCGATCGCTACATCAAGCACAAAATTCCGCGATCAAGCTCGGCAGCAACTCTGCGTCCATGGTTGGTTTCAGAAATTCGACGAAATGATTCGTGGACTATCAATCAAGCAGGTCGAGCACTATCAAAACACGACGCTCGGCCGTGGGCGGGAACACTTGGTGTGCCAACAGTCAGCATTGTCACATCACGCGATTCACTTGTAGCGCCGCGTAAGCAACACAATCTTGCCCAGGCAACACATGCAACAATCATTGAAATTGATGGCGATCACTTGGTTAACTGGCAAAAGCCAGAAGTGTTTACTGCTGCGGTGGTTGACGCGATTCGTCGAGTGCGCGCATAAGCGACTCAATCTGATCACGTAGTTCTTCAACAGTCACCACGTTTGACAACGCGAAACGCACGCTGGCAAGTTCGCGAGCAAGAAACTCGGCGTTTGCTTGGGTTGCAGCAGCCATTGCGCGGTCGGTCTCTGCCTGCCTACGGTCGCGAATTTCTTGGCGGTTTTGAGCAAGCAAAATGAGCGGCGCTGCGTAAGCGGCCTGCACTGAAAACATCAGGTTCAACAAAATGAATGGGTATGGGTCCCAGCGCAACGCCACGAATGCAACGTTGAGCAACACCCAGATGATGACCAAGAAGGTCTGCACCATAAGGAAGCGGGCAGAACCCAAGTTTCGAGCAATGGTTTCACTGAATTGCCCGAATGCATCTGGGTCGTAGTGAATGCCAAGAACCGGGCGGCGCTTGCGTGGTCGTGCGAGGTCGCTGCGCTTCATGATGTTGCTCCAGCAATTGGGCGGCGACGCCAGTTAGCAGGCAACGTGCGGTCGAGCACGTCGTCAACCGTGATTGCGCCGAGCAAGCGGTTGTTTGCGTCGCATACAGCAACAGCAAGCAAGTTGTATGAAGCAAGGCGTTCGGCTACTTCGCGTTCGGTCATGGTTGGACTAATGGTTGCTTCCATTTCCACACACTGACCAAGAGTCAACTGTGGCGATTCGCGGAGGAGTCGCTGAAAATGCACGACACCCAAATACGTTCCGGTTGGTGGGTAGTGCGGCGCATGTGCAACAAATACCTGTGCAGCAATGGACACCAAAATTTCTGGTTCACGAATTTGTGCAAGCGCATCGGCAACCGTTGCGTCAGGTGACATCACAATGACGTCCGGTGTCATCAACGAACCTGCAGTGCCTTCTGCATACGACAACAACTGACGCATGGTTTCGGCGTCGTCGTCATCCATGGCTTCAAGAACACGGCTGCGTTGTTCGCCAGGCATTTGCGCCAGCAAGTCGGCCAAGTCGTCAAATTCCATTTCCTCGAACACGTTGGTCAAACGCTCCATGTCAAGCCCTTCAATCAGGCGCAACTGTTCGTCTTCTGGCAACTCTTCAAGCACGTCGGCCAAGCGCTCGTCGTCCATTGCTGCAGCAACAAGTCGACGCTGTTCAAGTGGAAGCGCGCGAATAACGGCAGCAACATCGCTTGGGTGCATGTCGCGCAAACGCGCAGCTTCTGTTCGTCTTCTGGCAACTCTTCAAGCACGTCGGCCAAGCGCTCGTCGTCCATTGCTGCAGCAACAAGTCGACGCTGTTCAAGTGGAAGCGCGCGAATAACGGCAGCAACATCGCTTGGGTGCATATCGCGCAAACGCGCAGCTTCAGCAGCAAGTGCAGTCTGTGGCGCAAACATATGTGCAATGTGTTCCCAATCAACAAGTCGATAACTCGGACGTGGGTTTAACAAACTGCGTTTTGCAAGTCGAACCTTGGTGATGTGCCAACCCGGGCTGCGCCCAGATTGAAACGCAAGTGCCACGTCGCTGACAGTTTCGTCACCAATTTTTTGATCCAAAATTTCACGGCCAAGCAAACGCTCACCGTCGCGTGCCCGAAATGGGTTCAGGTCTACGTCCCACGACTTCAGGCGGGCGCCCGAGTTGTCGAGCGAGGCAATTCGGCTGGCGCTGACAAAAATGCTGCGGCGCTGGCTGGTGGCAACAAAACCCAAGACACGAGGGGCCTCGGTGGCGCGGCCGGAAACCACCACGATGTCATCGATCTTGCCGATGGGGGCTCCGCCAGTGTCGAGAAGAGGTAGGCGCATGACCCGAAATGCGTAAATGAGTTCGCCGACCATGTAACGAAGGCTACCTGCGACCTTTTGGCGAAGCCCGTGATTTAGCCAAGCCCGTTTGGAGTGTTGGCCACTTCAACCGCTACCCTTAGAGACCGCCGTACGGGGACGTAGCTCAGTTGGCTAGAGCACCTGCTTTGCAAGCAGGGGGTCGTGGGTTCGAGTCCCATCGTCTCCACCAATGAAGTAGTGCCAATGAGGAAATTGGCATGCCCGTGGGGCAAACTAAAGTCGCAGCAACGGACCATTCCGTCGCATTCAGCGCACACCCGTGAGGAGATTTCACGTCATGACTACCGCAGTAATTGTTGATGCAATTCGCAGCCCGCTCGGACGCCGCAATGGCAAATTGAAGAACTGGCACCCAGTAGACCTCGCATCCGAAATCATGCAGCAACTCGTTCAGCGCAACGATCTCGATCCAGCGCTTATTGATGACGTAGTTATGGGTTGCGTAATGCAGGTTGGCGAGCAGAGCCTCAACGTTGCACGTAACGCAGTGCTCGCAGCTGGTTGGCCCGACACGGTTCCAGGCACCACCATCGACCGCCAGTGTGGTTCAAGTCAGCAAGCTGCACACTTCGCCGCACAAGGCGTCATCGCCGGTGCGTACGACATTGTTGTTGCCAACGGCGTTGAAGTGATGTCGCGCGTTCCAATGGGCGCTTCCGTTG
>Ga0209597_1000294_pt1 | contig 33275 bp, 33 predicted proteins | sample M_140625_MF_Meta_FD_187316 | JGI IMG/M metagenome (GOLD analysis project Ga0209597, IMG submission 187316) | Freshwater microbial communities from Lake Montjoie, Canada to study carbon cycling - M_140625_MF_MetaG (SPAdes) (version 2) | ecosystem: Environmental > Aquatic > Freshwater > Lake... | reverse complement strand
GGCGACATAGTTATTAGTGAAATTGATTTGCCCGCAGATATCGTGCCAACTGATTTAATCGCAGTGCCGGCAACTGGTGCGTATGGCCGTTCGATGGCTAGTAATTACAACCATGTGCCAAAACCACCAGTTATCGCAGTAAAAGATGGAAAAGCCCGCGTAATTGTGCGCCGCGAGACCGAAGCCGATCTACTCAACCTCGATATTTAACGCGCATCACCCCATCTGTGAAAGAATTGATCAATGAGCAGCGAACTTAAAACCATCTCGATTGGCATGCTCGGCTGCGGCGTTGTTGGCAGCCAAGTTGCTCGCCTGCTCCAATCTGACCAAGAAGAACTTTCCAAGCGCTCGGGCGCTGAGTTGGTATTGAAGAAAATCGGCGTTCGCACAGCCGGTGCTCGTGACGGAATTCCAGCAGCGCTACTAACCACTGATTTAAAGTCGGTTGTTAACGATCCAGAAATTAACATTGTGATCGAAGTTTTAGGCGGCATCGAACCAGCTCGCGAATTAATTTTGGCAGCGATTGCAAATAAGAAATCGGTAATCACTGCAAACAAAGCGCTACTCGCAACTCATGGACATGAATTGTTTAACGCCGCTGATGCAGCGGGTGTCGATCTTTACTATGAAGCAGCGGTTGCGGGTGCGATTCCAATTATTCGTTCAATGCGCGAATCACTTGCGGGTGATCAAATCACTCGCGTGATGGGAATTGTTAACGGCACTACAAATTACATTTTGACCAAGATGCACGAAGAAGGTCGCAACTTTGCCGATGTTTTAGCTGAAGCTCAAAAACTTGGTTATGCCGAAGCAGATCCAACTGCTGATATCGAAGGTCACGATGCGGCTGCTAAAGCTGCGCTATTGGCTAGCTTGGCTTTCCATAGCACTGTAACTATTGATGAAGTTTATTGCGAAGGCATTTCAAATATTAGCCCTGACGACATTGCCGCTGCCAAGGTTATGAATTCAGTAATTAAACTATTGGCAATTGCCGAACTAACTGTGAAAGATGAAATTTCAGTTCGAGTGCACCCAGTGATGTTGCCGCTTACGCATCCACTCGCAAGTGTGCGCGATGCGTTCAATGCTGTTTACGTTGAATCCGAAGCTGCTGGCCAGTTGATGTTCTACGGTCGCGGCGCTGGCGGAGCACCAACTGCATCTGCCATCTTGGGAGATTTAGTTGCCGTTACTCGACACCGCGCATATTCCACAGTTGGATATGGTGAAAGTGATTACGCAGATTTAGATATCGCCCCACTTGGCGATGTGAAATCACAGTTCTTAATTCGCCTCTGGGTAGCCGATAAATCAGGTGTTTTAGCGGGTATTGCGACTGTTTTCGCAAACCAAGGCGTATCAATTCAAGGTGTGCGTCAGTCTGGAATGGGCCTTGATGCCGAGCTAATCGTGGTTACTCACGCAGCTACTGAAGATAATTTAGATGCAACCGTTGAAGCTCTAAAGGCAATGGATATCGTTAAGAATGTTGAGAGCGTAATTCGAGTCGAAGGTGTTGGTGCGTAATGGGCTTATTTGGAAACAAAACTTCTAAATCCGCTGGCGCACATCAATGGCGCGGAGTTATCGAGGAATATCGCGATCGCTTACCTGTGTCTGCTAAGACCCCAATAGTTTCGCTGCGCGAAGGTGGTACTCCACTTATCTACGCGTGCAATTTATCTGAACTTCTTGGCAACGATGTTTGGATTAAATTCGAAGGAACTAACCCAACTGGTTCTTTTAAAGATCGCGGTATGACAATGGCAATTTCTAAAGCAGCCGAAGATGGTGCCAAAGCCGTAATTTGTGCATCAACCGGAAATACTTCAGCAAGCGCTGCTGCTTATGCAGTTAAAGCGGGCATGCGCCCAGTGGTATTAATTCCGAATGGCAAAATTGCGATGGGCAAGTTAGCGCAAGCAATTGCTCACGATTCAACCATCCTGCAAGTAAATGGAAACTTTGATGATTGTTTAACTTTGGCCCGCGATCTCGCAACTGATTATCCAGTTGCTCTCGTTAACTCAGTTAACCCATTCCGTATTGAAGGTCAAAAGACCGGTGCGTTTGAAGTTGTAGACATGCTTGGCGATGCGCCGGACATGCACGTGCTGCCAGTTGGTAATGCCGGAAACATCACTGCGTACTGGAAGGGCTATCGCGAATATAACCAAGATCGCATCTCTTCTAAGTTGCCACAGATGTGGGGATTCCAAGCTGCGGGCTCGGCGCCAATTGTTAAAAATAAAATTATTACTAACCCAGAAACAATTGCCACCGCAATTCGCATTGGTAATCCAGCTTCTTGGGCGCAAGCCATTGACGCGCGGGATTCTTCAGGTGGCGTCATTGATTCAGTCACAGATCGCGAAATTCTCGCGGCCTATCGCTTAATTGCGGCTAAAGAGGGCATCTTTGTTGAGCCATCTAGTGCGGCGGGCCTTGCTGGCTTGATCAAGTATAAGAAAGCCAAGAAGCTGCCAACTGGCAAAAAGATTGTTATCACTGTTACTGGCCATGGCTTAAAAGATGTGCAGTGGGCACTTGAAGGTGCGGCCAAACCAAAGATTGTTCCAGTTAACGCTAAAGCTGCCGCGAAAGCACTTGGTCTCTAACTCGTCAGAGTTTAGAAAGAATTCAAAATGGCGAAACCAACTTTCCGCGCAACTCCTTCTCAGATTCAAGTTCCGGCAACAAGTGCCAACTTAGGTCCGGGTTTTGATTCACTGGGCTTGGCGCTACAAATGCACGATAAATATGTAGCCCGCGTTATTGATGAACCTGGCTTAGATATAGATGTAATTGGCGAAGGTGCTGACAACCTGCCACGCAACGAAAAGAATTTATTAGTAAAAGCAATGTTTGCTGGTTTTGATTACTTAGGTGGGCGACCACGCGGGCTGGCGATTCGGGCCAAGAATGTAATCCCACATGGTCGTGGGCTTGGTTCATCAGCCAGTGCCATCGTTGGTGGTTTAGCACTTTCTCGCTCACTTGTTTTAGGTGGCGAAGATAAATTAACGAACGAAGTTATGTTGCAGCTCGCAACAAATCTTGAAGGTCACCCAGATAATGTTGCGGCTGCGATTTATGGTGGCGCGACTGTGGCTTGGCAAGAAAACCAACACGGAAAATTAGTTGCGCAAGCAATTTCACTTTCAGTGGATCATCGAATTTCAGCAATCGCATTTATTCCAGAAACCGCTGTATCTACCGCCAAGGCCCGCAAACTTTTGCCTGAAACAATTCCTTATCGCGACGCTGTTAATAACTCAACAAATACTGCGCTTTTGGTTCATGCCTTAACTCTGCGCCCAGATTTATTGTTTATTTCAACGCAAGATTTCTTACATCAGTCATATCGCCAAGAAGCGATGCCAGAATCCTTTGCGCTATTAACTAAGTTCCGCAGCGCAGGAGTTGCTGCCTTTATTTCAGGAGCCGGCCCAACTGTGCTGGTTCTACACACTGGCGGTGCCACTGAAGTTGCTGAGCTAACTCATGCGGCAGGGGCTAAGTTCCGCGTTGAAGAAGTTGCGATTTCGGCTGCGGGAGTGCTACCGTTCTGACATCTTCTTAGGCGATCTGCCTGTAACACTTGAAGGTAATCTAAAAAATACCACCGGCTTTCGCCGTAAATATCTAGCCAGATATGTAAATATCTTAAATATTTTGCGCGTTAGCCATAACTGAAAAGATCACAATGACCGATACACCTGAAGTAACTCCAGTACGTTCAAGCAGTCCTGAGCTATCAGCGATGACTCTTCCGAAACTTAAGGAAGTTGCCACTCAACTAGGAATTGATGGCGCCGCAAAGCTAAAAAAGGATGCCCTCGTAACTGCAATCGCTGATCTACAAGCAGCAAACCGAGAAGCCGCAAAGGCCGAACGCGAAGCCCGTCGCGAAGCCCGTAATGCTAAGAAGCGTGGCAATAAAGATAATTCAAACGCCAACGCAGATGACGATGGCGACGATGAGGGCGATGACAATTCATCAAACTCATCAAATGATTCAAACTCGAATTCAAATCGCCCAAACCGCGATCGCAATGATCGTGGTCGTGATCGTCAAGGCCGCGACCGTAATCGTGATCGTCAAGGACGCGACCGTGGCAACCGTGAAGAGCGCGAGATCGTAATTTCCGAGGACGATGTATTGCTTCCAGTTGGCGGTATTGCTGACATCATGGAAAGTTACGCTTTCATTCGTACCGGCGGATACTTACCAAGCCCGAACGATGTTTACATTTCATTACAACAAGTACGCCGCTTTGGTTTGCGTAAGGGCGATGTTGTAACTGGCGCAGTTCGCCAACCACAAGAAGGCGAACGCCGCGAAAAGTTCAACGCACTTGTTCGCCTAGACACTATCAATGGCGTTACACCTGATGAAGCTCGTAATCGCGTTGAGTTCTCAAAGCTAGTTCCGCTTTATCCGCAAGAGCGTTTGCGTCTTGAAACCGAACCAAATGTTTTGACTACTCGCGTTATCGATTTGATTTCACCAATTGGTAAAGGTCAGCGCGGACTAATCGTTTCGCCACCTAAGGCTGGTAAGACCATGGTCTTGCAAGCAATTGCTAACGCGATCACAACTAATAACCCAGAGTGTCACTTAATGGTTGTTCTAGTTGATGAGCGCCCTGAAGAAGTTACCGACATGCAGCGTTCGGTGAAGGGCGAAGTTATTGCTTCGACTTTCGATCGCCCAGCCGATGATCACACCACTGTGGCTGAACTAGCAATTGAGCGCGCCAAGCGGTTAGTTGAACTCGGTCACGATGTAGTTGTTCTACTTGATTCAATTACTCGTTTGGGTCGCGCATACAACATCGCAGCTCCAGCATCAGGTCGAATTCTTTCTGGTGGCGTTGATTCTGCTGCGTTATATCCTCCTAAGAAGTTCTTCGGTGCTGCTCGTAATATTGAAGATGGCGGCTCACTAACAATTCTGGCAACCGCGCTCGTTGATACCGGTTCTCGAATGGATGAAGTTATCTTCGAAGAGTTCAAAGGCACCGGAAACATGGAACTTATTCTTGATCGTCGCATGGCGGATAAGCGTATTTTCCCGGCAGTTAACGTTGTTGCATCAGGTACTCGTAAAGAAGAAATTCTGATGGGTTCTGAAGAACTAAACATTGTCTGGAAACTTCGTCGAGTACTTCACGCACTTGAGCCACAAGCAGCACTTGAGCTACTGCTCGAGAAGATGAAGGGCACTAAGTCGAATGTGGAATTCTTGATGCAGATCCAGAAGACCACCGCAGGCCCTGATAACTAACCACTCGAATAACCAAAAGGCGCCAGTTACCGCGTGAAATCAACCCGATTTCTCGATATCTGGCCCCTCGCGTTACCCTAGGCACCTATTAACCGCTGGTTCTGGTTCACGTGGCAACACGACCCAGGCCATTAAAAATGAGGTATGAAATGAAGCCAGAGATCCACCCAGAATATAAAGAGACCCAAGTAACTTGTGGTTGCGGCGAGAAGTTTGTTACTCGCTCAACAGTTGCCAGCGGTTCAATCTATGTTGAAGTTTGTTCAGTTTGCCACCCGTTCTACACCGGCAAGCAGCGCATTCTCGACACTGGTGGTCGCGTTGCTAAGTTCGAAGAGCGTTTCGGAAAGAAGAAGTAGCTTTCCAAAAAGACCGCATCGCAACCTGTCATGGGTTGCGGGGCGGTTTTTTTATTTTCTTTCCCAATAATTTAGTTAACGAGATTAAGAAAGGCAGATAAGCAAATGGCTAATGATCGTTTCGCATCTGCTGATGAACTTGTTAAAGAATATGCCGAGCTCGAAGCAAAGATGGCAGACCCATCAATTCACGATGATGCTAATAATGCTCGCAAACTTGGCCGTCGCTATGCCCAACTCGGTCCGGTTGTTTCGGGCTATCGGGTTTGGCGCGCAGCCGAAGATGATCTTGCTGCTGGTCGCGAGATGGCTGCCGAGGATGCTGATTTCGCTGCTGAGATTCCAGCACTTGAATTAGCCGCCAATGAAGCTGCGGAAAAATTAGAAGAGTTGTTATTGCCGCGAGATCCCAATGATGATCGCGATGTAATTCTGGAAGTAAAAGCTGGCGCTGGCGGCGATGAATCTGCGTTATTCGCAGGTGACTTACTGCGTATGTATATGCGATATGCCGAAAAACGTAATTGGAAAGTAGAAGTTATTGATGCCACTGAAAGCGAAATGGGTGGCTACAAAGATATTTCAGTTGGCGTTAAATCAAAGGGCACCGCAGCTCCTGGTGAATCACCATATGCGCGCTTAAAGTTTGAAGGCGGCGTTCACCGCGTTCAGCGTGTGCCAGAGACTGAATCTCAGGGCCGAATTCACACGTCAGCAGCCGGCGTATTAATCTTGCCCGAAGCCGAAGAAATTGATGTTGAGTTGAATATGAATGATGTGCGCGTAGATGTTTATCGCTCATCTGGCCCTGGCGGTCAATCAGTTAACACAACTGACTCAGCGGTTCGACTAACTCACGTACCAACCGGCATTGTGGTTTCGTGCCAGAATGAAAAAAGCCAGTTACAGAACAAGGAATCTGCTTTACGTATTTTGCGCGCTCGCTTATTAGTTGATGCGCAAGAGAAAGCTGATGCAATTGCTTCAGCTGAACGCAAGAGTCAGGTACGCACAGTTGATCGTTCTGAGCGCATTCGTACTTATAACTATCCTGAAAATCGCTTGAGCGATCATCGCGTTAATTACAAGTCAAATAATTTAGATGCGGTACTAAACGGCGAGCTCGATGATGTTATTCAAGCTTTGTTAGATGCTGATAAAGCTGCCAAATTAGCATCAACTGAAAAGTAAGTTCTAGGAAAATCGATGCAGATCAAGGCGCTGATTAGTGAAGGCAAAGCGCAGATCGAAGCTGCTGGTTATTCAACCGTTGATGCCGAAATTCTGTTGGCACATCTTTTAGGTTTAACTCGCATGGAGTTACATAATCCGATTGCACTTGAACGCGCACTGGCAGAGGTCGCTGATGAAAGCGCGATTATTGATGGTTATGCCGAATTAGTTAAGCGTCGCTGCAACCACGAACCAGTGCAGTATTTAACGGGTACTGCCGGTTTTCGAAACTTAGATTTAGTTGTTGGCCCAGGTGTACTAGTTCCGCGCCCAGAAACTGAAGGTTTAGTTGAAGAAGTTTTAAAACACATTGCTAATTTGCCCGGCCCAGTTTCCGTAATTGATTTAGGCGCTGGATCTGGCGCGATGGCGATTTCGATCGCAACTGAAGCCCCAAATACTCATGTAATTGCCGTTGAAAAGAGCTTAGATGCCATCGAATGGCTGAAGCAAAATGTGGCTTTCTACGATGAAAGAATTCGCATTGTGCAGGGCGATGTTGCCGAAGTTCTAGAGGGCGTTAAGTGCGATGTAGTTGTGGCTAATCCACCATATGTGCCTGATTCACAACCACTGCCGAAAGATGTGGCTAACTTCGAACCAGCAATTGCGCTATTTGGGGGCCCTGATGGGTTAGAACTCCCAAAGCGATTCATTGATGCAGCTGCCCGATTGTTAAAGACCGGGGGATTGCTCGCAATTGAACATACCGAAACTCAAGGTGCGGAAATCGCACAATTACTTAACACAGACTTTAGTCAGATAGCACTTCATCAAGATTTAACTGGTCGCCCTCGTTGGACTAGTGCGCTGAGGAAGAACCCATGAGCGAAATAGTTAAATTAACCGCAAGCGAATTTGCGGCTCAAGTTGCACTGGCGGCAAAAGCTATACGTGATGGTTACGTAATCGTGGTTCCGCTAGAACATAGTTATGTCTATTTATGCGATGCCTTTAGTCACGACGCTGTTCGCACCATGCATGTTATGCGGGGTGATGCGCTAGGTGTAGCAGCACAAGTTCTAATTTCAGATGCTGCCCGAGCAGTCGGAATTATTCGCGATTCAAGTGCAGAACTGCAGAAGTTAACAGACATCTTTTGGCCAGGTTTGTTATCGATAACTGCCAAACCTCAGTTAGCGCTTAATTGGGATCTAGGTGATGATCGCAATTTAGATCGTATAAATGTGCGGGTGCCGGATGCTGAATTTGTTCGGGCAATAACGGCTGAAGTTGGCCCGCTGGCAACAGCGAGTGCAACGTTGGCCGGACAACCCGCAATAAATAGCATCGACGACATCTCAATTGATGGAACTCACCTATCGTTGATTTTTGATGCTGGCCCACTTACTAAGGGGCTTCCAACGACCATCGTAGAAACTACGGAAACTGGGCTCAAAGTAGGTCGAATTGGGGCGATTTCGCAGGCGCAATTGGCCGAAGTCACGCCTGATATTGCGCTGATTGGCAACTAGTTTTAATCGCCTTCCTAATAGGATTCAGGCATGAGCGACGATACTTTTTATGGCCCAGATTTCGAACTACTTTCCAAGCAAGATCCAGATATCGCTGGAGTTGTTTTATCTGAGCTAAAACGTCAACAACAGAATCTGCAACTAATTGCGAGCGAAAACTTCACTTCGCGCGCAGTACTCGCAACTCTAGGTTCTACTCTTTCAAATAAATATGCCGAAGGTTATCCAGGCAAGCGTTACTACGGCGGTTGTGAAGAAGTTGATAAGGCCGAAATCATCGCCATTGATCGCGCTAAAGAGCTTTTTGGTGCTGACCATGCCAATGTGCAGCCACATTCAGGTGCTAGCGCAAACGTTGCGGTTTACCAAGCATTTACTAAACCAGGAGACACCGTGCTTGCTATGTCGCTACCTCACGGTGGTCACTTAACTCATGGTTCAAAGGTTAACTTTTCAGGTAAGTGGTTTAACGTAGTTTCTTACGGAGTTCGCGAAGATAATGAGCTAATTGATTACGATCAATTGCGTGATTTAGCGATTGCTAATAAGCCAAAGATGATCTGCTCTGGCGCAACTGCGTACCCAAGTTTGATTGACTTTGAAAAAGTTCGCCAAATTTGCGATGAAGTTGGCGCAATCATGTGGGTTGATGCCGCCCACTTCATTGGTCTTGTTGCCGGTAAAGCAATTCCATCTCCGGTGCCATATGCCGATGTGGTTTCTTTTACAACTCATAAAGTTTTGCGTGGCCCACGTGGCGGCATGATCTTGACCAAAGCTGAACACGCAGCTGCCATCGATAAGGCAGTTTTCCCAGGTATGCAAGGTGGCCCAATCATGTCTGCAGTAGCGGGTAAAGCGGTTGCGCTTAAAGAGTGCGCGCAGCCGGCTTATCAAAAGTATGCCAAAGACGTTATTACTAACGCTAAAGCACTTGCTGCGGGCTTGGAAGCTGAAGGCATGCGCGCTGTTTCTGGTGGCACTGAAACTCACTTGGCGTTAATTGATATTCGAAGCACTGGCGTCAATGGCAAAGTTGCAGATGAGCGTTGTGGCTTAGCAGGCATCAGCTTAAATAAGAACTCAATTCCATATGACCCAGAAGCGCCTTCAGTAACCAGTGGTATTCGTGTTGGTTCGCCAGCAACAACTACCCAAGGGATGGGCGTTAACGAGATGAAAACTATTGCTAACTTAATTGCTCGCGCAGTTAAGAATGAAGATGAAAGTAAATTTTCTGGCATCAAGGCCGAAGTTCATGCTTTGACCGCGCAATTCCCAATCTACCAAGCATAAGTAGCTCGATTCTAAATGCGTGAATATTTAGTAACTCTGCTGATCGCAGCAGCGCTCTGCTATTTAATTACACCTCTTGTTCGAAAATACGCACTTAAGTTTGGCGCAGTTGCTCAAGTTAGATCTCGCGATGCTCATACGACGCCTACAGCCCGTTGGGGTGGAGTAGCTATGTGGCTAGCAATGACCTTCACTTTCTTAATCGTTAATCATTTCTCATTAGTCGGAAAATCATTTGGCCGCGAAGCTCAAGGAATTTTCTTAGCTGCCACATTTATTGTTTTGCTTGGTATGGCAGATGACCGTTTTGAACTTGACTCGCTGACAAAGTTAGCCGGACAAGCACTGGCTGCCGGAATTTTATTGCTTTACGGAATTCAAGTTCTCTGGATTCCAGTAAGAGAAGTTATTACTTTGCCGGCAAGTGTCGGACAATTTTTAACAGTGTTAATTGTGCTGGTGACGATTAATGCCGTTAACTTTATAGATGGGTTAGATGGTCTTGCTGCCGGGATTGTTGCGGTGTCAGCTGCGGCATTCTTCGCTTTTTCTTACTTATTAGCAGTTGTTTACGGGTTTTCGCGTGCTGGTGCACCATCGCTCATGACCGCTGTAATCATTGGGGTTTGCATCGGTTTCTTGCCGCATAACTGGCACCCAGCGCGAATCTTTATGGGTGATTCTGGGTCAATGTTGCTCGGATTAGTTTTAGCTTCATCCGCAGTTACTTTAACTGGTCAAATTGATCCGAATGCAATAACTGAAGCAAAACTTGGGCCAACGTTGTTGCCACTTTTCTTACCATTCGCAGTTTTAGCAATTCCACTTTCAGATTTAGTTTTAGCCGTCATTCGTCGGTTAGCAAAAGGTAAATCACCTTTCTCGCCCGATAAGGAACATCTTCATCATCGCTTGATGAGTGCCGGTAAGACACAACAGCGCACTGCCGTAATTATGTATTTAGCAACGGCCACAATTGCATTTCCAGTAACTATCGCGGCATTTGAACCAGTATGGGTCGCGGCACTTTCGGCGATAGTTCTTTTAACGGTTACAGTTTCGGTGTATCGACTAAAATTTGAAAAGGTGGCAAAAGCTAATGGCTAAGAATGATCCAGAGAGTCAGTTACTGCGCGGAGCATTGATTCCATCATTTGCAGTTGGTGTAGTTGCAATCGCAATTGCTACTTTCGCACAAGGTAAGGCCGGTTTGTTTGGTGCACTACTCGCACAGTTCATCGTAGTAATTTTTTTTGCGGTTCATTTATTCGTCTCGCGCCTGTCGACCAAGCTTGATCCACTAAGTACATTCGCCCTCGCTCTATTTTCTTACTTTGCCAAACTTCTCTTACTTACTGGATTCCTAATTGCGCTAACCCGACTCACTTCGCGCGAGACAATTGACCGAGCCAGCTTTGGCCTGACTGCGATTGCGCTGACTTTTGCCTGGCTAGGCGGGGAAATTGCTAGTTACCTGAAATTGCGGTTGCATTTACCTCTGCCCGGTAAACCGGACGAGAAATAGGCAAGGAGCTCGAAATGGCAATGAAAGATGAAGGCAACGCCCTCTGGTCGATCTTTGGTTACCTCCTTTCCGGCATGCTTTTTTGGGGTGGGGTCGGATACGGGCTAGATAAGTGGCTCAACCAGGGCTACTTCCTATTAATTGGACTATTGCTCGGAATTGGTGCCGCGATCTACCTGGTGTGGCTCCGATTCGGGCGCGAATAAGCACCCCTGCCTGCTAAAGATCTTGATAAGTCTCAGCCGCTAGTAACCCAATCCACAGCGGTTGGATTTCACACAGGCACCCCTGAAGCCATAAGGTTGCCCCGTCTTAGTTGGTATATGGATTAAAAAGGGGTGTGCGTGCGCTCGCTATTTAGACTTAGCGGAGAAGGCGAAGGATTCGTCCCGCCAAGCAGCAACGACTTCGAATTGCCACCCGTTTTTGGTGACAACGCATTTACCACTAAACCAATTCTCCTAGTTTTCTTATCAGTAATTTTAGTTTCAGTTTTCTTCTTACTTTCATCACGCAAAGCAGCAGTTGTTCCTTCCAAGCTGCAGTTCGCCGGCGAATCAATCTATAGCTTTGTGCGCAATGACCTAGGCCGCGACATCATCGGCCACGAGTTCATGCGCTTTGTACCTTATTTATTCACGCTATTTACTTTCGTGCTTACCAATAACATTTTTGGAATTGTGCCGTTCTTGCAGTTCCCAGCGATGTCACGAGTTAGCTTCCCTTATGTTTTGGCCGTATTTACTTTCGTAGTTTTCCACTACGTCGGAATCCGCAAGCAAGGCATCGTCAAATATCTAAAAGACATCATGTTCATGCCTGGCGTCCCAAAGCCAGTTTATATTTTGCTAACTCCAATTGAATTAGCAACTTTCTTCCTAGTTCGCCCGCTAACACTTTCACTTCGTTTATTCGCGAATATGTTTGCTGGCCACTTACTACTTCTAGTTTTCATCTTGGGTGGAGAACATCTATTCCAAGGTGTGCTCGGTTTGAAGTTGATCAGTCCATTTGCTTTCGCATTTGGTATTGGTCTTACTTTCTTCGAGTTTATGGTCCAATGTCTACAGGCGTACATCTTTACTCTGTTGACCGCTCTATATATCGCCGGCGCCCTTGCCGACGAGCACTAATAACTAACGAAAGGTAAGAAAATGACAGGCACACTCAACCTGGTCGGTTATGGCCTCTCTGCAATCGGACCCGCGATTGCAACCGGAATGATCTTCGCTGCTTACATCAGTGGCGTAGCTCGTCAACCTGAAGCACGCAGCGTTCTACAGCCAATTGCCTTCCTTGGATTCGCACTTGCTGAAGCGCTTGCACTATTCGGTCTAGTTCTAGCTTTCGTTCTCTAATCCAGCGATCAATTTAAACCAGAAGTAATTAGAGAACATCAAGAGATTAGGTAACTAATGGAGAATTCACTTTATGCAGCAGCGGAGAAAGTTAATCCGCTCGTTCCGCATACAGCCGAGCTAATTGTTGGCGCAGTCGCCTTCAGCTTGCTCTTCATTGTTTTGCGTAGTCGCGTTGTGCCAATGTTTGAGAAAGCATTCACAGAGCGCACTGCAGCAATTCAAGGTGGTATGGAACGTGCTGAAAAAGCTCAACTCGAAGCTCAGCGTGCATTAGCGCAGTACAACGATCAGCTTTCAACAGCTCGCGAAGAAGCGCAGAAGATGCGCGAAGACGCACGAGTTCAAGGAACTGCGATCGTTGAAGAACTTCGAGTTAAGGCACAAGAAGAAGCAGCTCGCATTACTGCAGCTGCACATGCATCGATCGAGTCCGAACGTCAGCAAGCCGTTACTTCACTTCGCAGCGAAGTTGGCGCACTTGCAGTTGAACTCGCATCAAAGATCGTTGGCGAAGCGCTAGATGACCAGGCTCGACAATCACGAATTGTCGATCGCTTCCTTGATGATCTCGAGAAGTCCGCTAAATAACTAGAAGCCCTAATTAACAAGATATAAGAGAAAGAGAATATGAGCGCATTTCTAGGTGGCAGTAGCCGGCAATCTTTACAGGTTGCTCGCGGTGCACTTGATGTTGCCGTAAAAGGCGCAACAGGTGCTGCAGCTTCATCGTTAAGCGCTGAACTCTTTGTTGTGGCTTCAACTCTGCATGGTTCACTCTCATTACGTCGTGCGATTACAGATCCATCACGTGATGCGAGTGCTAAAGAAACTCTCGTTAAAGATCTATTCAAATCTCTATCTGCGCCAGCAATTGATTTAACTGCCAAAGTTTCATCACTTCGCTGGTCAAATTCAGGCGATTTAGTTCAAGTTCTAGAGCAATTGGCGATTGAAGCGCAAGCATCAGCTGCCAATATCGATGGCGCTCTAGATCGCGTTGAAGATGAGCTATTTACTGCTGAACAAGCAGTTGCCGGCTCACCTGAACTTCGTAAAGCTTTGATTACCGTTGGTGCTGATAGCGCTAAAGCCGGAATCGTAAAAGATTTATTCGCTAAGAATGGCAGCCCATACACAGTGGCGCTACTTACCGAACTAGTAACAACACTTCGTGGTCGCAGCATTGAAGTTGCGTTCCACGATTACAAGTACGCACTAGCTGCTCGCCGCAATCGCGTTATCGCGTTGGTTCGAGTAGCTGTTGCGCTAACTGATGCGCAGAGCGATCGCTTAGCGACTGCGCTTACAGCTCAAGTTGGCCAACCAGTTCGTATAAATATTGAAGTTGATTCAACCGTCTTAGGTGGCGTAGCAATCAAGTTCGCTGATGAATTAGTCGATGGCACTGTTGTCAATCGATTAGCAAGTGCCGGTCGATCCATGGCTAGATCAAACTAGCCGGACAAAGTAAGTAGAAAAGGGAGAAATAAAATGGCGGAACTCACGATCCGACCTGATGAGATCAAAGATGCCTTGGCGAATTTCGTTAAGTCATATGATCCAGGAGTCGCAGCTCGCGACGAGGTTGGTACAGTCACGCAAGCAGGCGACGGTATCGCTCGTATCGAAGGATTGCCATCAACGATGGCTAACGAGCTCCTTCAATTTGAAAATGGAACTTTAGGTCTAGCCCTTAACCTCGATGTTCGTGAAATCGGTGTGGTTATTTTGGGTGATTACGATGGCATTGAAGAAGGCACATCAGCTCGTCGTACCGGTGAAATTCTTTCGGTACCAGTTGGTGATGGTTTCCTAGGTCGCGTAGTTGATCCACTTGGTCGTCCAATCGATGGCAAAGGTGAAATCAAAGCTGAAGCACGTCGTGCTCTAGAACTCCAGGCTCCCTCTGTAGTTCAGCGCCAACCTGTTAAAGAGCCTATGGCTACTGGTATTAAAGCAATCGACGCAATGACTGCAATCGGCCGCGGTCAGCGTCAGTTGATTATTGGTGACCGTCAGACAGGTAAGACAGCAGTTGCTGTCGACACCATCATTAACCAGTTAGAGAACTGGAAAACTGGCGACCCAAAGAAGCAAGTTAAATGTATTTATGTTGCGATTGGTCAGAAAGGTTCAACCATCGCATCCGTTAAGGCTTCGCTAGAAGAAGCTGGCGCAATGGAATACACAACAATCGTTGCCTCCCCTGCATCAGACCCAGCTGGCTTTAAGTACTTAGCTCCTTACACCGGTTCTGCAATTGGTCAGCACTGGATGTACAACGGACAACACGTGCTAATTGTTTTTGATGATTTATCAAAGCAAGCCGAGGCTTATCGTTCAGTCTCACTATTGCTACGTCGTCCACCAGGTCGCGAAGCGTACCCAGGCGATGTTTTCTACTTACACTCACGTTTGCTAGAACGTTGCGCAAAGCTTTCCGATGAACTCGGTGGTGGTTCAATGACTGGTCTGCCAATCATTGAAACAAAGGGTAACGACGTTTCTGCATTCATCCCGACTAACGTAATTTCAATTACCGATGGTCAGTGCTTCCTTGAAACAGATCTTTTCAACGCCGGTGTTCGCCCAGCGATTAACGTAGGTATTTCGGTATCTCGCGTTGGTGGTTCTGCGCAGACTAAGGCAATGAAGAAGATTGCTGGTCGTCTGCGTCTTGACCTTGCTCAGTTCCGCGAACTCGAAGCATTTGCTGCTTTCGGTTCAGATCTAGATGCTGCATCAAAGGCGCAACTAGAGCGTGGTGCTCGTATGGTTGAACTACTAAAGCAAGGTCAGTACTCACCTTATTCAGTAGAACGCCAAGTAGTTTCAATCTGGGCTGGTACTTCAGGCAAGCTCGACGATGTAGCAGTTGCTGACATCCGTCGTTTCGAAGCTGAACTACTTGAATTCATTGGTCGCGAGCGCAAGGACATCTTCAAGGTTATTTCCGAAACGAAAGACCTTAACGATGACACCATCGCAGCGATGACTGAAGCAGTTGCTGCCTATAAGCTGCAATTTAAGCCAACAGTTTCAGCCGCTCTTAATGAAGCAGCAGCTGAGGCACTTGAAGGCGAAGGAAACGAGCAGATCACTAAGTTCGTTCCACCGGCGGCGAAGAAGTAACAAATGGGTGCCCAACTTCGCGTATATCGCCGACGGATGCGATCCGTTAAAGCGACCAAGAAAATTACGAAAGCCATGGAATTAATTTCGGCTTCTCGTATTGTCAAGGCGCAGCAACGAGTCGCAGCTTCAACTCCATATGCAAATGAGTTGACTCGCGCGGTATCTGCGGTTGCCACTTATTCTTCAACAAATCATCCGTTAACTACCGAATCTGAGAATCCTCGTCGCGCAGCGATCTTGATCATCTCAGCTGACCGCGGAATGGCTGGTGCTTATTCAAATAATGCGATTAAAGAAGGCGAGCAGTTAGCCGCACTTCTAAAGTCACGTGGCCTTGAAACTGCTTCATACTTAGTTGGTCGCAAAGCTGTTAACTATTACCGTTTCCGTAATCGCGAGATTGCCGGATCTTGGTCAGGTTTCTCAGATACACCAACTTATGAGAATGCCAAAGAAGTTGCCGATGCGCTTTTGACAGCTTTTCTTGCTAATTCAACAGATGGCAAAGTTGGCGTCGATGAGATTCACATTATTTTTACTGAATTCCGTTCAATGATCACTCAAGAAGCACAAGCCAAGCGCATGTTGCCACTTGAAGTTGTCGAATCAAGCACTCCAGTTCCAACTGGTTTGCTTCCAATGTATGAGTTCGAACCAAATGCGGGTGAAGTTCTAAATGCGCTGTTGCCTCGCTATATCGAAGCTCGTGTTTTTAACGCGATGTTGCAATCTGCGGCTTCCGAGCATGCTGCTCGTCGTCGCGCAATGAAGTCAGCTACAGACAATGCTGACGAATTAATTAAGTCTCTGACTCGTCGGGCAAATGCTGCTCGTCAGGCAGAAATTACGCAAGAAATCAGTGAAATCGTCGGCGGCGCAGACGCGTTGGCCTCAGCTAGTGCAGGGAGTGAATGATGTCGGTAAAGACAACAGGTAAAGGTCGCGTTGCGCGAGTTATCGGCCCAGTGGTGGACATTGAGTTCCCAGCGGGTCAGATGCCTTCGATCTTCAACGCGCTACACGTAGAGACCACCATGAGTGGAACTACTCGTACCTTGACTCTAGAAGTAGCGCAACACATTGGTGACAACCTAGTGCGCGCGATCTCGATGCAGCCAACTGACGGCATGGTCCGTGGCGCTGAAGTAAGCGACACAGGTTCTGCGATCTCAGTACCAGTTGGTGACGTAACGAAGGGTCACGTGTTCAACACACTTGGCGAATCCCTCGACGTACCAACATCTTCCCTTGACATTAAAGAGCGTTGGCCAATCCACCGCAATGCACCAGCATTTGATCAACTTGAATCAAAGACTGAAATGTTCGAGACCGGTATCAAAGTTATCGATCTATTAACACCTTATGTAAAGGGTGGAAAGATCGGTCTGTTCGGTGGTGCTGGTGTTGGTAAGACAGTTTTGATTCAGGAAATGATTTATCGTGTAGCTGAAAACTTCGGTGGTGTATCTGTATTCGCCGGTGTTGGTGAGCGCACTCGCGAAGGCAACGACTTGTTCCTAGAAATGACCGAGACCGGTGTTATCAATAAGACCGCGTTAGTGTTCGGTCAGATGGATGAGCCACCTGGCACGCGTCTACGCGTTGCGCTTTCAGCCCTAACCATGGCGGAATATTTCCGCGATGTGCAGAAGCAAGATGTATTGCTCTTCATTGACAATATTTTCCGCTTCACACAGGCAGGTTCTGAAGTATCAACTCTGCTTGGCCGTATGCCATCAGCTGTGGGCTATCAGCCAACACTTGCTGATGAAATGGGTCAGCTACAAGAGCGCATTACTTCTACTCGTGGTCACTCGATTACATCGATGCAGGCAATTTATGTTCCTGCCGATGACATCACAGACCCAGCGCCACACACTACTTTCGCGCACTTAGATGCAACAACAGTGTTGTCTCGTCCGATCTCCGAGCTTGGTATTTATCCAGCGGTAGATCCACTTGACTCAACTTCACGCATTCTTGATCCACGCTACATCGGCGAGCACCACTTCCAGGTTGCTAACCGCATCAAGCAGATCTTGCAGCGCTACAAGACATCATTGCGATTCTTGGTATCGATGAACTTTCTGAAGAAGACCGTATCTTGGTAGGTCGCGCACGTCGTATTCAGCGCTTCTTGTCACAGAACACCTTCGTAGCAAAGGTCTTCACCGGCATCGAAGGATCCTTCGTTCCACTAGTAGACACAATCGCAGCATTCGAAGCACTTGCCGATGGAAAGTACGATCACGTTCCAGAACAAGCATTCTTCATGTGCGGTGGCCTTGACGACGTTGAGCGCCGCGCTGCTGAATTGGCGAAGAACTAACTCATGACACTTAAAGTCGCAGTAGTTTCACCAACCCAACAGGTATGGTCAGGCGAGGCATCATTTATTTCAGCTCGCACAACCGAAGGTGATCTTGGCGTCCTGCCAGGTCACGCACCTTTGTTTGGTGTTCTAGTCGACGGTGCGGTCAGCATCAAAAGTGCCGATGGAACAAGTCAAGAATTTAATGTTCATGGTGGCTTCTTATCGGTATCAAATGATCGAGTTTCGATCCTTACTGAGTCAGTTGGCTAATTTCAATCATTAATTAATAAAAAACTCCCGGTAGAAATATCTACCGGGAGTTTTTTCTGCTTTAAAACAAGAAGACTTATTCTTCGCGAGTTACGTCAGCGCCAAGTGCTCGTAGTTGCGCAGCGAAATCTGGATAACCGCGATCAATGTGATAACCATCTTCGACAAAAGTTATGCCATCGCTTACTAAACCAGCCAAAACTAGGCCTGCGCCAGCACGAATATCAGTTGCCACAACCGGTGCGCTAGATAGCTTTTCAACGCCAGTTATGGCCGCATGGTGACCATCGATGGTGATTTGTGCGCCTAATCTGATCAATTCATTAACAAACATAAAGCGACCTTCGAAAACATTTTCAGTCACTATGGCATCGCCAGTTGCGATGGCATTTAAGGTAATTACCATCGGCTGTAAATCGGTTGGAAAACCTGGGTAGGGCAGTGTTGATACATCAATTGCCTTTGGTCGAGAATCCATGCGCACCCTAATTGAGTTTTCATTTGAAGTAACGATGGCGCCGGCAGTAGTTAATTTCTCAAGCGGAATCTCTAAATCTTGCGCGCGGGCTCCGTTAATAGTGATGTCGCCTTTTGTCATAGCCGCAGCGAATGCCCAAGTGCCGGTAACAATTCGATCTGCGATCGTGGCATGATCAGTAGGGTGCATTTTTTCAACCCCAGTAATTGTGATTAAAGGCGTGCCCAAACCTGCAATTTTGGCGCCCATGCTTATCAAGAAATTTCCGAGATCAACTAAATCTGGTTCGCGTGCTGCGTTATCAATTGTTGTTATGCCTTTTGCTAGCACCGCAGCAGTCATTAAGTTTTCAGTTGCGCCAACGCTTGGAAAATCCAAAACAATTTCAGCGCCAACTAGCCCATCAGGTGCTTCGGCAATTACATAACCGTGCTCATTGTGGGCTTTTGCGCCAAGGGATTCAAGACCGCGAATATGAAAATCTAAACCGCGCGAACCAATGGCATCGCCACCAGGCAGAGCAACTTCAGCTTGACCAACTCGAGCAACAAGCGGCCCCAGAACGTTAATTGAAGCACGCATCTTGCGCACTAAATCGTAATCAGCACGATGACCCGGAACTTCGGGCACATCGATAGTTACAAATTCTGCACCGCGTTCAACTGTGCAACCCAAGCGAGTAAGCAGATCAGCCATGATGTCGACGTCTGCGATATCAGGCACGTTGCGAATAGTGGTTTTACCAGCGGCTAATAGTGAAGCAGCCATAAGTTTTAGGGCTGAGTTTTTGGCGCCACTAACGCTAACTTCGCCGACGAGACGGGCACCACCAACGACCCGAAAGCGGTCTAAAGCAGCCATGGCAGTACCCCTTTTGAAAAATCTAGATGTGGCGTTATTTCTCGACTGGTCGTATCTTATCGGCCCGATTAGGCTCTCCCCATGGTTAATTTGACGCGGATTTACACAAAAACTGGCGATGACGGAACTACTTCACTCGGCGATATGAGCCGCACTTCAAAAAACGATCCACGTCTCGAGGCATATGCCACTGTAGATGAAGCTAACTCAGCAATTGGCGTTGCTCTATGTGCCGACTCATTGCCAGCCGAGTTAAAGCCGTTATTGATTCGGATTCAAAATGATCTCTTCGATGTTGGCGCTGATCTCTGCACGCCAGTAGTCGATGAACCAAAAGTTGAGCCTCTGCGAGTTTTGGAATCTCAAGTTACTTATCTTGAGGAACAGATTGATGCTTTCAATGAGCAACTAGAACCACTTCGCTCATTTGTTTTACCATCCGGAACTTTGGCTGCTGCTAACTTGCATGTTGCCCGAACTGTTGCCCGACGAGCCGAACGCTGCACTTGGGCTGCGATTCACGCTTTCGGCGGTGGCGTTAACCCGCTTGCGGCAAAGTATTTAAATCGCTTATCTGACTTACTTTTTGTGCTTGCTCGTATCTCAAACAAAGAGCAAGGCGATGAGCTCTGGGTTCCAGGAGCTAATCGCTAACTCGAATCAATTTTAACTCGGGGTAGGTGTGTAAACGTTTGTTTTTAGCGTCTCTGTTGCTGGCGCATGATGACAAATAACATTTATATTTGAAATTCTATTTCCACGGTTAATATCTTCAGTGCTAATTAACAGGATTGTTTTGTAGACCTTCTTCGCGGTTCCGGTTGCCGTTGTGCGAATCGTGCCGAAGGTAGTGATCGTTGTATCTTCTTCGCTTTTTGGACCGATTACTTTCGATTTAATTTCCCACCAAGAGCAACCATTTGTTGATGCCACGGTAATTGCACCGCAGGAGTACTTCTGACAAATAAGTTCGCCATCGACTTTCTGAGCTAATTGGGCCGTTAAAACTTTACTATTTGATGCCGTGCCAACTAACTCTTTAACAGTAGGAACTTTTGCATAAATCTCACCTTTGACGGTAAAGCCAACCGGCGGCCACTTTGGTGAAGGCGACGGCTTTACTTTTGAAGCGGCACTCGCCCCATTTGCTTCTGGTGAAATAACTAAAATTGATGAAATCACTAAAAGTAGTACTAGGCCGAAGCGTTTCATTTATTTTCCCAGCGAAAAGTTTTAACGGCTAAGAAAAGACCGGCAACCAGCCAAACGAAAAGAATTAAAGCGGTGCGACCACTTTCCCAACTTGCAGCAACTTCTTGGGCAGCAAAAGTATCTGGCAAGAAAACGCTACGCATTCCTTGAGTTAGCCACTTAAGCGGGAAGATTGCGGCAACTTGTTGCATCCAGCCAGGCAATTGAGTAAAGACAAAGAAAACACCACTGAAGAACTGCAGAATGATGACAACGGGTGAAACTATGGCAGCTGCGCCACGGCCATTCTTTGGAACTGATGAGAATGCCACGCCCAGTGCAGTTGAACTGGCGGTTCCAAGTAATAGTAACCAAGTAAAAGTTAGCCACTTACTTGGCTCAGTTGGCATATTTAAGCCAAAGAAAGCCGCACCAATTATGAGCAAAATTAGAAGTTGTACAGTCATGCTAGCAAAGACCGAGATTGCTTTGCCAATGAAGTAGCTAGTGATTGGCAAAGGCGTACCACGCAAGCGTTTGATCGCACCCATGTCACGTTCGAGTGGAATATTAATTGCGATATTTTGAAAGCCAGTATTTACTAAACCAGAAGCGATCATTCCAGCTACAAAATATTGGCTAAAGGTCACGCCAGTAGTTGAATCTAGTGAATCTTTGAAAACGCTGCCAAAAATCGCCAATAAAATTACTGGGAAAAAGATTGTGAAAACCACTGCTTCTTTCTGGCGAGAAAATTGAATAATTTCCATCTGACCGCGCAGTAAACCAAGTTTCAAGGTGCCCGGAACTTTATTCATGATGGCCACCGATCATCCTTAAATAGATATCTTCTAGCGACGGGCGAGTGATCGCCAATTTTGGAATTTCGCCGCCAAATTGTGTGGCTAACTTTGTTACAACTGCCGTTGGGTTATCACTTTCTTCAGACTGTAATCCAGTTCGACCCATCCAGGTAACGGTTGCCTTTGCAGTACTGCGACCACCAAGTAATGCAGGTGTAGAAACTTCAATAATTTTGCCAGCTGTTATAACGGCAACCCGATCAGCCAATTCTTCAGCTTCATCAAGATAGTGAGTAGTTAACAAAATTGTCGTGCCACCTGCTTTTAAGTCACGAATCAGCGACCAAAAAGCGCGCCGTGCCTCGGGATCAAAACCAGTTGTTGGCTCATCTAGAAATAAGAGTTCTGGGTTTCCAATTATTCCGAGGGCAACATCGAGGCGACGACGTTGACCACCAGATAGTTCAAGGACTAACGAATCGCGTTTTGCGGTAAGACCAACTGCTTCAATCACTTGATCCACATCGCGCGGATTGGCATAGAAAGCGCTGAAGTGTTTAACAATCTCGCGCACCTTAAATGAGCCAGCATCGGATGCGGTCTGCAGAACAATGCCGATGCGATTTCGCCACTTGCGACCAGCATCGCCCTTGGTAGCTGGGTCGAAACCCAGCACACTGACCGAACCGCTATCGGCCGCCCGAAAACCCGCCAAGATTTCAACGGTAGTGGTCTTGCCAGCACCATTTGGGCCGAGCAGAGCAAAAATCTCGCCTGCCTCGATCGCTAGATCGATACCAGCGACTGCGGTGAAGTCGCCATATGACTTTACTAGGCCACGAACTTCAATCACCTTCATTGCTCCAGCCTGTCACAAGAAGGTGAAAAATGCGAGAAAATGAACCATGAGCCCGCGCCGCAACTACCCTAAAGGGAAGAGACCTCAGGATGCTGAGCGCGAGATTAATACTTCCAATGAAAGTATTGAAGAACATAGTGATGGAACATATCGAGTTAGAAAATTAACGGGTTCATCTTCAAATAAACCATATCGCTGCCCAGGTTGCGATCAAATAATTCCGATGGCAACGCCACATATTGTTGCTTGGTTAGAACATGATGAAGAATCGCGACGTCATTGGCACACACCATGTTGGACTAAGAAAAATCAACGTGGTCCGCGAACTGAACGCACGAGAAATGCGCCCCGCTTCTAGTTAACTTAAGCGACCTTTAAGAATCTTGATCGCGCGCATAATTAATTTATCGCTGAAGTAAGAACGGTTAAAGCTAGTAATTGCCAATGGCAATTGGAATCGTGCGCGAACTACGGTACGCGGATAAGTAAACTCGAGAATTCCTTCAGGGCCATGAATGCGGCCAGAGCCACTATCTTTCACGCCACCAAATGGCACAGATGCAATGGCGGCGAAAGAAATAGTTGAGTTAATCGCAACCATTCCGCAATGAAGTTGTGAAGCAATCTTCTTGCCTTGGCGCTTTGACCAGACTGATGCGCCTAAGCCATATTTGCTGGCATTAGCTAAACGTATTGCGTGATCGATAGAGTGAAAACGATTAATAATAATTACTGGCCCAAAGGTTTCCTCGGTCATCGCAACTGCATCTTCTGGCACATCTACTAAAACCACCGGCTGCACATAAGGCGGCTGTACTGATTTTTTACCACCTAGCAGTGCTTTACCGCCGCGCTTTAGCGCATCGGCAATATGAGCTGCAATGACATCTAGTTGCTCTGGCATAGTGGCTGGACCGTAATTACCAGCACCTGGTGCACCTGCGGTGATCTTTTCGGCTTCCGCTACGAAAAGCTCAATAAATCGGTCGGCAATCTTTTCATCAACATAAACACGTTCGGCGCCAATACAAGTTTGGCCAGCATTAGACATAGCTGACCACAATGTATTTTCAACAGCTGCCTTGATATTTGCATCATCAGCAATAATTACTGGATCCTTGCCACCACATTCCAGAATAACTGGAATCATATTTGCCGCACAGGTGGCCGCAACTAATTTGGCTGTCTTAGTTGAACCGGTGAAAGCTAACTTATTAATTTCACTCTCACATAAATATTTACCAGTATCGCCAAAACCAGTGATAACTTGGAAAATATCTTCACTTGGCGCAACTTGAGAAAATGAATCAGCTAACCAAACACCAACTGCTGGGGTTAACTCACTTGGCTTAAAAACCACCGCGTTACCAGCTGCAAGTGCGTAGGTGATCGAACCAAGTGGAGTAAACATCGGATAGTTCCAGGGACCAATCACGCCAACAACGCCAACTGGTGAGTGCTCAACGCGCGCTGACATATTTGCCATGAGCGCACCAGGTGAACGATGTTCTGGACTCATTACATATTCGGCGTTACGTGCGGCCCAACCAACGTGGTTAATCGCAAGTGCCGCCTCTAACTTGGCATCACTAATTGGTTTACCAGTTTCATCAGAAATTAATTCGGCAATCTCATCAACGTGGTTAGTTAAATATTTGCTCCAGTCGAGCAATACTTTTTTGCGACCTTTAAAACCCAAGTGCTGCCATTGATAAAGCGCTTCATGGGCGGTTTCAACAACTAGCGAAACGATGTCTTTGCTATCTACTGGAAAAGTAGCTAAAACTTCACCGGATACCGGATTGATTGAATCAAAGGTCTTTTTACGTGATGTGGCCATAGCGGCAAAGATACACTTGCCTTATGGCCGAACCAATTCGCCCCAGCACGGTATTGCCGGCTAATCGCTCACCTTTCACTCTGAGTACAGCCGATGGCGAAACTCTGATCGGTGAGGTTGCGAGCCCAATCGGTAATTCAAATGGTGCAATTCTTTGCCTGCATCCGCTACCAACAGCGGGCGGCATGATGGATAGCCATATTTACAAGAAAGCAGCCAATCGATTACCAGATATGGCTGGCATAACTGTCGTGCGTTTTAATACCCGCGGAACTACCAGCGCCGACGGCACTAGCACCGGCACCTTTGATAACGGAGATGCAGAAAAATTCGATGTTGAGGCAGCACTTACCTACTGTTTAGATACTTTGAAGTTGGAAAATCTCTGGGTAGTTGGTTGGTCTTTCGGAACTGATTTAGCGCTACGTCACGCTAAAGATGCGCGACATAAAGGTCTAATTTTATTGAGTCCACCGCTACGTACTTCTCAAACCAGCGATCTGGAATATTGGAATAACGATGGTCGCCCAGTTTTCACAATTGTTCCTGAACTTGATGACTACCTGCAACCGCCAGAAGCAGCCCAACGTTTTGCCGTAATTAAAAATCACCACATGATTGCAGTTGAAGGCGCAAAGCACTTATGGGTAGGCGAGCCTTCGGTTTATCGCGTATTAACTGAAATTACTCAGATTATTGCCCCAGGCAGATTGCCTTTACCGACGCAAATCTAAGCGTTATCAGTTCTTGGGAAAACTACTTCATCCAAAATCAAGATAACTGCAGCCGCTATTGGCACTGCTAAAAGGCCACCAACTAAGCCCAATAACGATGAACCAATCAGGGCGGAAATAATTGTTACCGCCCCAGGTACCGAGAGGGTCTTTTTCATTATGCGCGGGGTAATTAAGTAGTTCTCAATCTGTACATATAAAACATAAGCCAAGAACGCCACCAGTCCAATGGTTACTGACTGAGTTAGTGCCACCAAGGTCACAATGGTGCAACCAATAAAGTGGCCGATTAACGGAATTAATCCGCATACGAGCACCGTCATTCCAAGTGCAATAGGTGAAGGAATCCCGAGCGCAAGTGAGAGTAAGAAAGTAAAGCTGCCGGCCATAAATGCGATAGTCACTTGGCTGCTAACAAATGATCCCACTCGTGAGATTATTGCTTCAGTCAGTGCGCCAACACGTTGCCTACGAGATGCTGGCGCAAAACGTAATCCAAGTTTAATCATTTGCGGTAGCGAAGTTAAGAAGTAGAGAGTTAAAACCAAAATAGTAAGGGCGGCAAAAGTTCCAGATAGAACGGACTTGCCTACGCCAACCACGCCACCGAATGTGGTGAGTAAAAGTTTTCCATCTGAACTTCTCGAAGTAATTTCACGTTGTAGGGTGTCAAGAATTCCGTATTGCTCATTAAGTCGCATAAACACTGAATTAGATTTCAAATCTTGAATTAGGGATGGTGCTTGACTAATCAAGTTAGAACCCTGTGAAACTACTGGTGGCACTACAATCATGGCAAAGAAAACTACAAATAAAATTACTGATACAAATATTGCAGTAACTGCATTAGTACGTGATAAGCCGCGACGACGAAGAGCTTCGACGGCTGGGTTTAATCCAGTAGCTAAGAACAGGGCAATCAAAATTAAGACGAAGATCTGTGAAGCACTGGCAAGTGCTCGCATCAATACAAATGCTGAGAGTGCGCCGATCGTTGCAATAAATCCAAAATAAAACGGGTGTGATTTGTTAATTGGGTCACCTAGAACGCCCATATCAGTGTTTATTACCTTCGGGTCGCCTGCAACAACTTTTTTAATTCGCTTACTTATCGCCATGTGTTCAAGTGTAATTGCCTAAGATGAGCCCATGACCCTACGAATCACTGGCTTTGGCGAAGAGATCGCGGCCATCTCGGGACTACCTTGGAATCAGCCACTTGAGCAATGGCCAGAAGATCCCGCCCTTGCCGAAAAGCGCGGCATTTCGCGTCACGTGGTTCGCCTGATTCGGGTAACCGATGAGCCGGATTCGGAAATTTATGCGGTGAAAGAGACAGTTTCTGAGTTCGCTAATCGTGAGTATTCCGCACTGCGCGAATTACGCCGATTACAGGCACCCAGCGTTGATCCCATTGCCGTAGTCGAAGGACGCATAGATCTAAACGGTAATGAGTTGCCGTGTGTATTAGCTACTCGCTTCTTGCCATATTCATTGCCTTATCGAGTTGTGTTATCAGGCGCACTTTCACCTCATGACATTTTAAATATGGCTAACGCTTTAGCGCTGCTACTTGTACGATTACATTTGCTTGGTTTCTGGTGGGGCGATTGTTCGCTTTCAAATACTTTATTCCGTCGCGATGCTGAAGGTTTTGCTGCCTACTTAGTTGACGCTGAAACTGGCGAATTTCAAAAATCTTTGAGTGACGGTCAACGCGAACATGATCTGGAGATTGCACATTTTAATGTTGCCGCTGAACTAGAAGACTTGGCGCTATCTGGGGTCCTGTATCCAGGCATGGATCCAGTTCGCGCAAGTGATGCAGTAATGAAAAGGTATAGACGACTTTGGGCAGCGCTGCGAGACCCACAATCTCTCGACCCAACTGATCGCCGCGCAGTTGAACGCGCAATGCGGCAACTGCATGATCTAGGTTTTGCAGTTGAAGAGGTTTCAATTGCCATTGATGGTGATAATAAAGTCTTGAAGTTCCAACCTAAGTTAGTTGCTGCCGGTTATCACACCAATCGATTGCGCGAATTAATGGGACTAGAAACCGAAGAGCTGCAAGCGAAACGGATTTTGGCGTCCTTTGATCGCTATCGAGCTCGCGAAAGTAATCTCTCAACAAATGAAAACGAAGTTGCCTTTAAATGGTTAACTGAAGTTTTTAATCCAATTGTTAATTCAGTGCCACCACAACTCTTAGGCCGAGTCGAGCCGGCCCAGTTGTTTCATGAAGTCCTAGAGCACCGCTGGTACTTAAGCGAAGCTGCTGGCCATGATGTGGGCTTAGATTTTACTTGCGAAAGCTATATTTCAGGCGTTCTGCCGTACCGTCGTGATTCCGGCATCGAGTTAGTGGAATGATTAAGTAATGAGTTTGCCACCTAATTTTGGTCGAGCCGTAGATTTGAGTTCGCTAACTAAGCCAGCCCAAGCTACCAAGGCAATAGCTTCAAACTACGAAATTACCGCTGAGAATTTTGCAACTAACGCTGTCGAACTATCACGTATTAAGCCAGTGATTTTGTTGGTCTGGTCGCCACGTAGTCCTGAGTCAATGACTACTTTAGAAACGCTTAGTAAATTGGAAACCGGAGCAAATGGCGCTTGGTCACTCGGCAGCATTAATGCAGATGCTCAGCCTCAAGTAGCGCAAGCGCTTCAAACTAAAAATGTTCCATATGCAGTTGCTTTAATTGCCGAGCAACCAGTACCCCTTTTCGATCAGAGTTATCCCGAAAATCAAATTAAAATGGTAATCGATAAAGTTTTATCACTAGCAGCTGAACAAGGTATCGGCAGTGCGCCAGTTGAAACTATCGAACCTGAAGAAGATGAGGCACTCGCTGCACTCGAAGCTGGCCAATATGAAATTGCTCGAGCCGCCTATCAAAAATTATTGAGTCGCAAACCAAATGATTCATTAGCTAAATTAGGTTTAGCCCAAACGGAATTACTTATTCGAACTGAGAAACTTGAAGCTAAATTAGTATCTGCCCTCGCTGCTTCTGAACCCGATAATGTAAAAGCCCAATTAGATTGTGCTGACTTAGAAGTTATCAGCGGAGATCTAGATGCGGCATTTAATCGCTTGCTTGATTGTGTCCGCCGATTTGCCGGTGCTGATCGCACTGCCGCTAAAGATCACTTATTGGCGTTATTTCAATTAGTTGATCCAGCTGATCCGCGACTAAAGATCGCCCGCACTTCTTTAGCAAGTGCACTTTTCTAATGAGCATAAATAAAGAGATAACTCCTAATTTTGAGTTTAAAACTCTGGTAAAACTCTTTTTCCTCTTTGGATTTGGCATCATGTCCTGGATTCCTAGATTTCCAGATATCAAGGCTCAATTGGGTATTACAAACGGCCAATTTGGCTCGATTTTGAGCATTGGAAATATCGGCGGATTCATTAGCCTGCTTTTGGTGGGCCACGCAGTGCATAAATATGGGACTTATAAAGTATTAATTGCGAGCACCTTTTTGCTCTATTTGAGTTTCTCGCTGATTGTCCTAGTTAAGTCAACTCTAATTTTCGCTTTTCTAATTTTTACTGTTGGGTTTGCTGTCTCGTCTTTTCATATTGCAGTCAATACGCAAGCTTTTGACAGTCAAAATCGCATGACTAAACCAATCATTGTGAAGTTGCACGGTACTTGGACAGCAGGTGCAGTTAGCACGGGTCTGCTCTCTGGAATTTTGATAAATTATTTGTCCGCACGGGCACAATTGGTTTCAATATTTTTGACTATTTTTCTGTTAAAGATGTTTTTCATCAAGCAGTTACGCCCCATATTGCTAATGCCTAGTGAAGAAGATGACCACTTCTCAGTTAAAGAAATGTTTACCGGAATGAAGTTCGATGGCCTGATTGCCGGCGGCATGATATGCGCAATGTATCTAGAAATTGCAATGGGTGACTGGTCAAATATTTTTGGCCGCGAGTATCTCGGTATTAAAGGTGGACTAATCACGATTCCTTATGTGCTTTTTATGACTGCAATGATCGTGGGGCGACTTGGAATTTCTCGCATATTGCGCTGGCTGCCGGTGAACAAGGCGGCCAACTACGGAAGTGTTATTGGCGGAGCAATCTTTATGGTTGGTGTTTTGATTTCGATCAGATTTGGTGATTCACACCCATATATTGCGTTTACTATTTTTTCAATTTGCTCAGTAATTGGTGGGCTTGGTACCTCATTTGTAGTTCCTAGTTTCTTCAATGCCGCAACAATGCGTAGCGCATTACCGAGTTCAGTAGTAATTGGGCACATTGGTTTAATCAATAACTTATTACTCTTTAGCGGTAAGTGGATAGTTGCCTGGACCGCCCAATTCACTTCACTTGCAGTGGCGCTACTAATTCCGGGAATTATGGCGATCTCGGTACCGCTATTTTCACGAGCTTTAGTCAGCGGGAAAAGCGAAAAATCTGCCTAAAGTAAGCGCTAATCCTTAGCTAAAGCCAGCCAAAGGGTGGCAAGCGGGGCCACTCTTAAAGTAATAACTAAGTCAGAACCTTCATTTACTTCAACTGGATGATTTATTACGCCGCTGCCACCGAAAGCTAAATCATCAGTGTTAAGAACTTCGTGCCAAGTTCCGGCCTTTGGCATTGGCAAACGGTAGTGCTCGTGTGGCACAGGCGAGAAATTAGTTATACAAACTAGCGGTTGTCCGTCATCAGCCCATCGCGTAAATGCGAGCACGTTGCTAGCTGCATCATTTCCAACCAACCAAGAAAAACCTTCTGGCGAAGTATCTTTTTGGTACAAAGCCGGAGTTGATTTGTAGAGGTTGTTTATTTGAGAAATAGTTTTTGCAACACCACTATGTTCATCGTATTGCGTTAAATGCCACTGTAAGCCAGCAGATTCGCTCCACTCGTCGTTTTGCGCAAACTCTTGTCCCATGAAAAGTAATTTCTTGCCAGGGTGAGCCCACATAAATCCGTATAAGGCGCGAAGCGTAGCTAATTTCTGCCAACGATCACCTGGGAATTTATTTACTAGTGAGCCTTTGCCATGTACAACTTCATCGTGAGAAAGTGGCAGCATAAAGTTTTCTGACCAGGCGTAGAGAATTGAGAAAGTTATCTCGTTGTGGTGATGAACACGATGAATTGGGTCGCGTTGCAAGTATTCCAAAGTGTCATGCATCCAGCCCATATTCCACTTAAAGCCAAAACCAATACCGCTTGAATCAGTACTTCGTGTTACACCAGGCCAAGCCGTTGATTCTTCGGCAATCATCATAATTCCAGGATGAGTTCGATATGCCGTAGAAGTTGCCTCTTGCAATAACTGCACAGCTTCAAGGTTTTCGCGTCCACCAAATTTATTAGGAACCCATTCGCCTGCTTTGCGCGAATAATCCAGATAAAGCATCGAAGCAACTGCATCAACCCGCAGCCCATCAATGTGGAATTCGGTTAACCAATAAAGCGCGCTAGCCACGATGAAGTTGCGGACTTCATTGCGCCCAAAGTTAAAGATCAAAGTGCCCCAATCGGGATGCTCGCCTAAACGCGGATCTGCATGCTCATAAAGGGCAGTTCCATCGAATTTAGCCAACGCCCATTCATCCTTCGGGAAGTGAGCAGGCACCCAATCGAGAATTACGCCAATGCCGGCTTCGTGCAAGGCGTTAACTAAATATTTAAATTCATCAGGGGAGCCAAACCGAGAAGACGGTGCGAAGAAAGAAGTAACTTGATAGCCCCATGACGGACCATACGGATGCTCCATAACCGGTAAGAATTCAACATGTGTGAAGCCGGTTTCTTGTAAGTAGGTAACTAACTCGGTTGCTAAATCGCGGTAACTTAAACCTAAGCGCCAAGAACCTAAATGAACTTCATAAACTGAAACTGCGCTACGCCAAGATTCAAATTTACTTCGCGCCTCAATCCAATCCTGATCACTCCATTGGTAATTCGACTCTTCGACAACTGAAGCAGTTAGTGGTGGGATCTCGGTGGCACGGGCAAGGGGATCAGCATGATCTACCCAACGGCCATCATTGGTATGCACGGCAAATTTATATTTAGTACCTGGCGCTAAATCAGCGATAAAGATTTGCCAGATGCCAGTATTTTCGATGCGCCACATTCTATCTGCGTTGCGATCCCAGTAATTAACATCGCTAATCAAACTTACATCGCGAGCATTTGGTGCCCAAAGCGCAAAAGAAGTGCCAAGCAAATTGCCTTCAGTATCACGCTGAACATGTGAACCTAAAACTTTCCAAAGTTCTTCATGACGGCCTTCGGCTAGCAAGTAAAGATCTAGTTCGCCCAAAGCACCAGGCTGATTAGGTATTACCTGTGTTTTGCGGCGAAAGAATCTCATTAGTTAAGGGACCCGCACCACGGCGATATGAGCCACATTGTTGTAATCGGGGCGTGGATCAAGGCTGACAAAGCTATCTCGAGTCCAACTGAAAGAATTTCCGGTTAACTGATCATCGACCACAAAGGAATCGCCAGCTAGTCCAAGTAAATCCATGTTCCAGTGAACCACAGTCGCTTGGGCATTTGAAGGGTCAAGATTTACTATTACCAACACCAAATTGTCGCCATCGCGCTTGGAATAGGCGATTATTGCCTCATTATCGGTGTGATGGAAATGAAGATTCCGCAGACGTTGCAGAGCGCGATTAGCATTTCGAATTTTGTTTAACTTAGTAACTAGCGGTGCCAGAGATTGCTTAGCGCCATCCCAATCGCGCACTTTGATCTGATACTTCTCAGAATCTAAGTATTCTTCGCGGCCTTCACTTAACACTCGGTGCTCAAATAATTCATAACCGGCATACATTCCCCATGACGGTGTCAAAGTCGAAGCTAACACTGCGCGCAGGGCAAACATGGCAGGGTTTCCACTTTGTAAATGAAACGGCAAGATATCTGGTGTGTTTACCCAGAAATTAGGGCGAAAGAATGCACTTGTTTGATGTGAAACTTCATTGCCATATTCTGTTAGCTCGTGCTTTGTAGTACGCCATGTGAAATAGGTGTAGGACTGCTGAAAACCTGCTTTACCAAGTGCATGCATCATGGCTGGCTTAGTGAAAGCTTCGGCCAGGAAAACAATTTCAGGATATTTCGTGTTTACTTTTGCGATCAAAGTTTGCCAGAATAAAACTGGCTTAGTGTGAGGATTATCAACGCGGAAAATGGTTACGCCTTTGCTAATCCAAAGTTCACATATTCTAGAAACTTCAGCAACTAAACCATCGAAATCATCATCAAAGTTAATCGGATAGATATCTTGATACTTCTTAGGTGGATTTTCGGCATATGCAATCGTGCCATCAGCACGGTAGTTAAACCATTTTGAATGCTCTTTAACCCAAGGATGATCTGGTGAAGTTTGCAGAGCTAGATCAAGTGCTATTTCAAGACCTAACTTATTTGCCTCCTTGACAAAGTTTTCAAAATCTTTCATGGTGCCAAGTGCAGGATTAATCGCATCGTGGCCACCATCTGAATTTCCGATACCCCATGGCACACCTGGATCGTTAGGCCCTGCCGTTAAAGTGTTATTTGGGCCCTTGCGATGAGAAATGCCAATGGGGTGGATTGGCGGGATATATAGGACGTCAAAGCCCATATCTTTAACGGCTTTTAGCCGTTTTGCTGCGGTACCGAAATTTCCACTTGTGTAGGTACCGTCTTTATTTACGATGGCACCCTCACTACGTGGGAAGAATTCATACCAAGCACCGACTAAAGCTCGTTCGCGTTCAACATAGACTGGAAATTGTGGCGAGTTAGTCGTAACGGTGCGATATTGGGTAACGATGGCTGCTTCAATTTCGAAAGTGAAGTGACCTAATTGAGGTAGCGAGATAAGTGCTTCGTAGCGATCAGTACCAGGATTACGTTCAATGGCCACAATGCGAGATAGCTCTTTGCCTTTGCTATCGCGAGTTACTACTTGAACTTGAGGGTAGTCATGGCCTTCACCAGCAACAGTTGCACTTATTAAAATTTCTTCATTAACGACTGCTTTTACAGGAACAAATTCTCCCCCAAAGTAAATTGTGGGGGAGAGATCAGTGATTGCGACGCGGCCGATCAACCCGAACCCTCGGTGTTGCCAGCCTCAGCAGCAGTCACATCATTAATCTGATACTTATCAATTGCTTCCTGAACCGTCTTAGCTTTTACCTCGCCAAGTTTTGCAAGTTGTTGCAGAGTAGCTACCACGATTGATTCAGCATCTAC